>Ga0209812_10000365_pt1 | contig 42202 bp, 36 predicted proteins | sample JI71714BDNA_FD_187502 | JGI IMG/M metagenome (GOLD analysis project Ga0209812, IMG submission 187502) | Wastewater effluent complex algal communities from Wisconsin, to seasonally profile nutrient transformation and Carbon sequestration -... | ecosystem: Engineered > WWTP > Effluent > Algae...
AATCCTGATCGAGTCACGGTTTAGCAACCCAAAGCCGCGAATCGTTAACCTTCTCACCCAGTCTGGAATTGAGAGTTTTTCACTCGAAAAACCTACACTTGTGAGGTGCCTACCCCCCCTTGCTTCCCTTCAGGGGGGTTGGGGGGGTGGGGCAACCACGGGGGGATTGCCCCTACATTAATTGGGGCAGCCACAGGGATTGCCCCTACATTAATTGGGGCAACCACAGGGATTGCCCCTACATTAATTGGGGCAACCACGGGGGGATTGCCCCTACATTAATTGGGGCAACCACAGGGGGATTGCCCCTAGGGATTACGGGTATATGATTACGCGAGACGCGTATTAACCACGATTTACCGTTGTTTGAGCCATCTAACTAAGTTGTCAACTTTCTTGGTATGGCAAGGGCGGGTTAGGGGGGTTTAACGTCGGGACATCTTGTAAAAAACCGCCCGTGAGAAGTAATATCGTTTGTGGATCTAAATTTGCCGTTGCTTTCATACGATTGGCTTCTTGAAATTGCCCGATCGCGCTCTTTAAATTATCGCCATTTTCGGACGCTTTCACCTATCCTAATTTCTTTAAATAGTCTATCGTTTCTTGGGTAGCTAAGGCGCGATCGCCTTTACGAAAAATGGGTACATATTCCTCACGCCAAACTTCGGCAAAACTTTTGCGATCTAATTCAAAAATTCTCCCACGAGAGGGATCGCCAATAATAGCAAATTCGGAATTTAAACCTAATAAAGCTACCGCGTGAGGTAATTTTTTCCTCGATCTAAGAGCCAAACCGCGAGCACCCCCGGGGGATTAATTTTTGGCATTTGTTCCCAAGTCGGTTTTAATTCTATCCCATCCATATCATAACCTTTAGCAGCAATAATTAACTGTGCCATCGAAGTACCTAAACGACGGGTTTGTGCTAAACGGGCGACACTGGATTCTGTAGCATTAATTCCCCATAATCGTAAAATTGTCGCGAGAGCCGCGGGCGCACAACTACTGTTAGAAGTTTGACGAAAGATGCCATTAGCTTGTAAATTATTGAATAATTCAGGATAAATTGGTTCTAAAAAATAAGCCTCCGCACTGCCTAAACCACCCAAACCGATTAAACCGATTAAAATCACCGCGATCGGGTTTCAATCCCTAATAGGGATTTGGGTTAATTGCGACATATCCCCAGGAATCGGTCCTCCTGAATTTCCTTCTGGGAAGTTTCAATCCCTAATAGGGATTTGGGTTAATTGCGACCAGGGTTGATTCAGGTGAGGTTCCCGCGGTCTTACAGTTTCAATCCCTAATAGGGATTTGGCTTAATTGCGACAGTTAACGCGATCGGATCTCAACCTTCTAACCCTCGTTTCAATCCCTAATAGGGATTTGGCTTAATTGCGACTTAAAATCAATTTGATACAATCATTTCTAATGAATATTGCAGTTTCAATCCCTAATAGGGATTTGGCTTAATTGCGACTTTGTATTGTCTTTGTTAGATGTAGTTTTCATAATAGTTTCAATCCCTAATAGGGATTTGGCTTAATTGCGACTCAACTTACTAGAAAACTTGTCGAATTGTTAAATTTAATCGTTTCAATCCCTAATAGGGATTTGGCTTAATTGCGACGCATTTCTGAAGAAAATCCCCACGATGGGAAGCAGTTTCAATCCCTAATAGGGATTTGGCTTAATTGCGACACCAATATCGGTAAGAGTATAAGCAATCCACAATTGGTTTCAATCCCTAATAGGGATTTGGCTTAATTGCGACTATGTGCTTGATCAACCGCTTCTCGTAGATGGGGTTTCAATCCCTAATAGGGATTTGGCTTAATTGCGACAATTGCACGAATATCTGTACCATTTGGCCCGATTGGGTTGTTTCAATCCCTAATAGGGATTTGGGTTAATTGCGACCATTCCTTGAGTTACGCCTGCGCCAGAATTCCCAGTTTCAATCCCTAATAGGGATTTGGGTTAATTGCGACGCAACAGGACCCTTACGAGCTACTTGCCAGCCTAGGCTATGTTTCAATCCCTAATAGGGATTTGGGTTAATTGCGACCTTGGTTTCTAATCAAGAGAATTCTGGGATCTCCCAATAAAGTTTCAATCCCTAATAGGGATTTGGGTTAATTGCGACACTGGATTAATAAAATCAAAGAAGTAGCTGAAGAGTTTCAATCCCTAATAGGGATTTGGGTTAATTGCGACTTAAAGATGTAATTAAGCCACTCTGGATAGCTACAGTCGTTTCAATCCCTAATAGGGATTTGGGTTAATTGCGACTGTTGATAATCCTCTAATGAAATTACAAATCGACTCGTTTCAATCCCTAATAGGGATTTGGGTTAATTGCGACAGGATTAACGGGAATGCCATCAGAGTAGAGGAAATGTTTCAATCCCTAATAGGGATTTGGGTTAATTGCGACTCTTCTGTCTCACACTATCCGAGCTATTGATATCGTAGAGCAGTTTCAATCCCTAATAGGGATTTGGGTTAATTGCGACATGCAAGGAGTCTCCCCCCTCAAAATCAAATCAACTACTGTCTGTTTCAATCCCTAATAGGGATTTGGGTTAATTGCGACATCGCAGATTTAGCATCGTTAGCAGCACTCACGATGGTTTCAATCCCTAATAGGGATTTGGGTTAATTGCGACTATTCGCGACGTGGCTACAATTAGGGGCAATCGTTTCAATCCCTAATAGGGATTTGGGTTAATTGCGACGACGACTTCCGGGCATATCGGGAGATGGAGTAATCGTTTCAATCCCTAATAGGGATTTGGGTTAATTGCGACTTTTGTCCGGCTCACTACCAGATAAATGGTGGACGTTTGAGTTTCAATCCCTAATAGGGATTTGGGTTAATTGCGACGACGTTGCCCGTGGCGGGAAAGATAATACAATTATCGCGGGTTTCAATCCCTAATAGGGATTTGGGTTAATTGCGACTAATTTGCTTTATCAAGTTATTAATGTTACCGCTAAGTTTCAATCCCTAATAGGGATTTGGGTTAATTGCGACCGGAAGAGATTTTAAAGAGTTACCTGGTATTCCAAAGTTTCAATCCCTAATAGGGATTTGGGTTAATTGCGACTTTAGTAGAAGCTTACCGCAAAAAAGAAGAAATCGAGTTTCAATCCCTAATAGGGATTTGGGTTAATTGCGACTTTGGATAGCTTCAACCGCTTCACTCTTAGCAGAAGTGATCAGTTTCAATCCCTAATAGGGATTTGGGTTAATTGCGACTTGAGGCAATAAAACAACGCGGCCGTAACCGTGTATCGGAGTTTCAATCCCTAATAGGGATTTGGGTTAATTGCGACCCAAGAAACCGACGGGAGAATACTGGGATGCAGTTTCAATCCCTAATAGGGATTTGGGTTAATTGCGACTAATGAAGGAGCTATCCTTCTACCTTTCTTTGGTAGGCTAAAAGTTTCAATCCCTAATAGGGATTTGGGTTAATTGCGACAGAAGAGCTGCTCCGGCCACGAACCAGTCAATGTGTTCCCGTTTCAATCCCTAATAGGGATTTGGGTTAATTGCGACTCGAGCGCGGCGGGGGTACCCAGCGCTGACGATCACATTAGGTTTCAATCCCTAATAGGGATTTGGGTTAATTGCGACAGTTGCGAGATCGCCGGTATATAAGTTGACATTGGTTTCAATCCCTAATAGGGATTTGGGTTAATTGCGACCGAAGCTACCGGATAAAGAGAAGTCCAGGTGCTCGAAGTTTCAATCCCTAATAGGGATTTGGGTTAATTGCGACCTAATCCACTTCTGTTTAGTAGACTAGATTTATTTGCCGACGTTTCAATCCCTAATAGGGATTTGGGTTAATTGCGACCTAAAGCATCCTGTACCAATGTCGCCATATTGCCAGGATAGTTTCAATCCCTAATAGGGATTTGGGTTAATTGCGACGGCTGTACTTCCACGGACTCAGGGTAGCTTTACCTTGTTTCAATCCCTAATAGGGATTTGGGTTAATTGCGACATGTGGCTATCCGTCTCACCTGTTGTTTTTTTGGAGGTTTCAATCCCTAATAGGGATTTGGGTTAATTGCGACCTTCCCTGGCTTTCCAGATACGTTTATCGAAGAGGAAGTTTCAATCCCTAATAGGGATTTGGGTTAATTGCGACTTAAGGAGAAAAACATGAGCGAAACAACCGGAAACGGTTTCAATCCCTAATAGGGATTTGGGTTAATTGCGACTCAGACAATCCATCTAAATCCTCACTTCTAATTTCAGGTTTCAATCCCTAATAGGGATTTGGGTTAATTGCGACGCAGTTGAGCAGTTTCATCCCAACTGCACAACACTGAGTTTCAATCCCTAATAGGGATTTGGGTTAATTGCGACGGCGCCGGAGACAATAGCTTGCGCCTCTTGTGGCGACGTTTCAATCCCTAATAGGGATTTGGGTTAATTGCGACTAGATTCTTATCTGATCGAGTTTTTTGTCCGTCAGTTTCAATCCCTAATAGGGATTTGGGTTAATTGCGACTAAGAGATATTCCTGATGATGACTGGGAAATTGTTTCAATCCCTAATAGGGATTTGGGTTAATTGCGACAGTCGATTCAAAGCTTCATACTCAGGCTTTTCTGTTTCAATCCCTAATAGGGATTTGGGTTAATTGCGACCGCCCGGGTCTGAAACCGTTGGTGTATTTGGTTTTCGAGGTTCAGTTCTGTGAATCTAAACTTAAAGTAGCATTCCAGCCATCGACTTGTCAATACCCTATTTTCCATTTTGGCTCCAAATTCATACCCAGTAAAGGTTTCAGACTTTCCGTGAATCGTTTTTTCGGGTGAGGGGCATCAAACTCTTACAGCATCAGGATTACAGCCGAAAAATTTGATCCCCCGATTTTTACACCTACCGATTCACGGTGATTAAGCAAAAAAGATAGTCCGATCCGCGGGTGTCACCCCACCGATGCGCTCGATCTTCCCCTGACAACAAGCACAGAGGGGGAAAAATAGAATGCTATCTTCCGCGGGTTTAATCACTTTGTTCAGGCGCGAGCGTAGTTTCGCATACTGAGTCTCAGTCAAATCAGCGCACTCGAATACACTATACTGCATCCACTGGCCATAGGACTTCAGAATTTTGTGAATCTTAGTGCGGCGTTTATCTTCCGGCACGTCGTAGGAAATGAGAATGTGCATATTTAGTACAACACTAAAGGTGGGTATTTATCAATTTCGCCCATCAAATATTTCGCTAACAGTCGCCCTTGAATAAGAAAAGCTTCCTGATAGGTGCATTTGCGCCCCAAAACCGGATGCTTAAACTCCGACTGCTTTTTCTTTTCATACAAAGTGAGAAATACTTTCCGGCCCGCATCCGATAACCGCACCACATTACTAATAGGTTCGATGGTAAAATCATTGGGGGTAAGTAGGCGGCGGTTAATCGCGTTCAAAATCATATTGTCTGCCACTAACGGGCGAAATTCTTCCATCAAATCAAAGGCTAATCCCACCCGGCCATAACGCTGAACATGAAGGTATCCCAAATAGGGATCAAAACCGACTATATTAATGGCACTTTGCACATCATGACGCAGGAGGGTGTAGCCAAAATTCATTAAGGAATTAACGGGATCTGTCGCGGGGCGGTGTCGCGCTTTAAAGGTAAAACCATCAGCGCGAATTAGTTGCTGAAAAACTCCAAAATAGGCCGCACTTCCCGCACCTTCCAAACCCCGTAAAGAGTCTATATTTTGAGTATTGTCAAGTTTGGGAATGATGTTAGCAATTTGAGTAATTGCGGAAGTGAGATTAAGCTCTGGATGTTCCCGTTGAGTTTGTAATAAACTGATGCGATAGTTTTTCAATTTACCACGAATAAAACCCCGGACAACGTGAAGCGCGTGGGGAGTTTCTCCCGCGGCTTTCCATTGGGCATCACGGACAAATATATTCTTGGTTAACTCCGGTTCTAGTTTCCCTAAAAATTGACCTGTATCTGAGAGAAATGTCAAAGGAATTTTCCGTTGCAAAAGTTCTGCGATCGCTGCGGGGGAAATAGTCGCGCGCCCTAAAATTACCACGCCATCTAAATGAATCAATGGCACATCTTGTAAGATTTGATTTTTGGCTTTTACCTGGAGGCGTTCATCGGTTTTGCCGATAAAGACATCATCTTGATTGATATACAGGGTTCCCATAATTTTCACTCCAAAAAGTTAAGTACAATGTTTGAATCTGCCAGGGCAGAGAGTCCCTGTCTCAAAGCTTAAGTCGGTTAAAAACGACTAGGTTTATTGAGGATTTTTAGTCCGTTTTAAGGGATTTTTGCTATTAGTCCATCAGGGACGAAAGTCCCTGTCTCAAAGCTTAAGTCGGTTAAAAACGACTGGGTTGCTTGAGGGTTTATAGTCCTTTTTAAGGGGAGCATCTCCTAATTGTAAATTGGTAGTAGGAGCGAGACGCTCCCTATTAGATCCCGCCGGGAGCGAGACGCTCCCACTACGGTTTTTTTGCCAATTTGAGATCCTCCCCTTTTAAGGGACTTTTGCTATGGGTAGGAAGAGTCAGTCTCGGTGAAAACCGACTAGGTTTCTTCAGTGTTTATAGTGCGTTTTCACGGATTTTTGCTATTAGTCCGGGCCGAGAGTCCCTGTCTCAAAGCTTAAGTCGGTTAAAATATCTTTATTGAGTGTGGTTAATACATTTTAAGTGACTTTTCCTATTAGTCGGGGACTTAAGTCCCCGCGAGTAATTTCAAAGATCAGTTGGCTTCTTGATAACGACTCATTTTCTGTGCAACTCTAGGCAAACATTGGGATTTTAAACTACACCCTTGACAGCGTTTGCTGTAAATTGCAGGGGGCATTTTGCCTGTTTGTAGCAAGATTTTTAGGTTTTCAATAGTCGCGATCGCGCTTTGCCTTAATTGCTGGGAAATATGGACTAATTGGCGTTGATGAGATTGGGCATAATAGACATAACCTTGAGTAATAGTTTGCCCTGTCATCTCTTCCAAACAAAGAGCTTGAGCGCAAACTTGTAACTCATCATTATCCCATTCACCTTTCTTTCCCCGCTTATATTCAACGGGGTATAATTGCCCATCCGTCGATTCAATTAAATCCGACTTACCAATGAGTTGATACTGCTCAGATTTGAGCCAAATCGCTCGCACTTGCCAGGTTTCATCGCGGTTAATCTCACTGAGAGTATGCACTCTTTCATGTAAACTGGTTCCCTCAATGGTGTATTGATTATCAGTAAATTCACCCGCACACACCATGCGCCAACAACGGTGCGGACAATAACTGTACTGATTCAGAGACGCGATCGGAATATAATCAAAATCATTCATAATTTTTACCCATTTTTTTTAAGAGGAATACGACGAGTCATACCCATGCCCATCGTTGTTTTTCTGCCAATGCCACAGTAAAGAGAAAAATCAGCTAACGCGTTAATTTGCTTAATAGCCAAAGGTTCAAAATCTCCAAAAAGGCGATAAGTGACTTCCCCCACAATCCCGATAAACTTGCTACGAGAATCTTCTAAAATTTCCGTTTTGATATTGACAAAACTCGGATAAAGTGCTTCAATAGAAATGGTGGCTATTTCCATGTTACTATATTTATTCCAACGGCTAAGTAAGCTGTTAAAAACGGATTCTCTCGTGGGGAGAACCGAGTCATAATCTCCTTGACGAAAGGAAGTAGGAGTGGCAAAACTAAACGCGATAATACGATTAGTTTCAGAGGCTTGTTGATATAATTGAGAATAAGTACAAGCATTAGCCCAAGGTTGAGTAGATTGGGGAGTGCCTTGAATACTGGTAATAAGTAAATCTGCGGGACCGAGATGCCAAGGTTTATGGGGATTAAGATTAAGCCAAAGGTTAGTTAATTGGCCGAATAGGGTGTCATCTAAAAGAGAAATTCGCCACCACAAAGGAGTATGAGCAGGGATAGGTTTAGAGTGTTGAAATTGGAGGAAAAAATGTTTAGGAGAATGGGATTTTATGGTTTGTAAGGGACTGAGAGTAAAGGCTTTATTGATAGAAGAATCATGGAGATAGTCGCCTAATTGTTTGTCAACGGAGCTAACAAGAGTGAGAAATAACGCGTGTAAATGTCGTCCGGTTAAATATCCCGTAGGAATAGGGGAAAGGGGGAGGAGATTGAGGATTAGACTGTGTGGCATATTGGTTAATGGTTCGTTGTGTTGATTAGGGTGTGATCGCTTTTAGCTTGTCTCTTCTAATTTCTTGGTGTATGTAATAATTACTGATTTTTTCTGAGCAGTGCTGCCATACTGATATAACAATTTTTCATCAAACCCATTTGTTCTCAGCTTGATAAAAATTCCGGGCAATTCTACAAATCCCAATTCTGAGTTATAGGGATATTCTGGATTGCCATCTGGTATGGATGCACCATTATTACTTTGATTTATTTTGATGACAATCTCTTTTAGATAGGCAAAACCCCCGCGTAAATCTCGCAGTTTCCAGACAGTGTTTTCTTGGTCATAGTATCGTTCATAAACATGAGTATTGACATACTGATTACTCTTGTCTTTTTTGACGATTAAACGGTCAATTGGCACTGTCACTTGAGGCATATTTTCAATTTTGCCGCCGTGACTTCCATCGTCATAAACTAATGTGGCAGATGGTGTCCAACTCCGAGTAACCACTAACCCCTTTTCGTGAGCGGGTTGACAAGTTAAGTCCGCACTGTAAACATAGTCATGGAGCATAGAGAATAGTTCAACTACTCGGTAGTCGTTAACGTGACGCGATCGCGAAATACATTCAGAGATTTTCGTAGTGTTAAAATCAGTTAGCTGTTGCAAAGTTTCTTGATAACTTTCCCATCCTGATTCATCCAGAGTATTAGCAAATTCTTGGATTTTATTCCCCACCAATATCACCTTAGCATCTGGAACATTACCCCGACGGTTGCAGCGTCCCGCCCTCTGAATTAAGTTTTCTGGCGGACAAATTTCTGAAATTAAGACCTCACTATTCAAATCGCAGCCAACTTCGATCGCATGGGTTGTTATCAAAATGTAAGGCTGATTATTTTCATCACGATTTTTTAGGTTTTTGTAGCGGTTTGAGCGAGAAAATTCTGAGTCTTTAGGAATATCAGAAATGCGGCCATGATAAAGAAACAAGAATTGTGCGCTAGTATTGTTGCAACCAAAATCATCTTTAACTTTCTGGTAAATAGCGACTGCATCTTTGACAGTTTCAACTACAGCAATAATGCGGCGATTAGGTTGAGATTTCCACTCCTTGAGAACAATTTGAGCAACTTGAGTTTGGAAATGCTGAGGATTATTTGAATCCCGTTGAACTTCATTAAGCCATTCAAAAGCTTTTGTTTCATAACTTTGTTGCTGAAATTCGCGAATGGCATTAAGATTTTCGGAGTTTTTGATGTAATCAATTACTTCCAGATAATCAAAACGCTGGATATTTTCCTCTGGCATTGTAGCAGTCATTAAGATGAGGGATCGCCCAGCTTCATAGAGCGACTGCACCAAGCTATGAAAGTTAGTGAAAGAGATATCATCATAGCTATGAGCTTCATCAAAGCAGATAAGAGTCTTTTCACTATGAGTTTTATCTCTATGAATTCTCAAAGGAAACACAAAGGATTTTTGTTTATCGCCAAAACTAAAATAGCGATACAGAAATTTGTCCAGCGTTGTTAAAATTACATCTCCTTTGTAAAGATGACGGCGAGAATTAATTTTACGATCAACTTTGCGACCGTTTTGGTAAATCAATCTTTCCATTTGGGAACCCGTATCTACTACTAACGAAAATTCCCGGTTTTGATTTTCAGGTAAGGCAGAAAATGTCTTGAGATAATTCTCAATCCGTTGTTTCTGATCTTCTACTAAACTTCGGGATGGCAAAGGTAAAATTAAGCGATAACCTTTGGCTAAACACGGGAATACAATAGCCTCCATTTTGCCAGAACCAGTTGGAGCTTTGAGTAAAAATGCTGGATTTGGATGGGCGATCGCATCCCACACATCTTTTTGCATAGGGTTAGGAATATACTTCCCTTTGCTGAGTGCTTTATACGCAGTTTCGCAATTCCAATCTGTAGAAATATCTCCTAACGAGTGAGATTTAATAAAAACCAACTTTGGCTGCTCTTTTTTGGCTTTTCCTTGATGAGATTGCCACCATTTTTTGACAATATCGTTGATTTTATCTTCCCATTTATCACGTTTCTCTTCCCATTTTTTTAGTCCTTGCTTGTCCTCTTCACTAAGCTTCATTGACCAGTAGGCAAAAGACAAAGGAATTAAGTCATTGCTAAAAGGATAAGGGTCTATTAGATAAGTTGAATTGTCTGATTCGGTAGTGGTATAATCCATGAATGCGCGAGACTCTGCTTGTTCATCATTTCCAATTACTCGACAAGCTAACTCAGCCTCAATTTGATCGCACATTTCCAAAATGTACAATTCATGGGCATAAGTCAGAGGTTCTTTTGTCAAAATTTCTTCATAGTTTTGTGACTCTTTTTTCAACTTGTAAGCATCACGACTAATATCACCTACAGAGAAATCGTGATGTCCTATAGCCAGATACTTTGCCCAAATATCAAGACTATCAGCTAAGAATCTATGCCCTTTAAAAGAGTAAATATATTCTTTAAATTTACCTTCTTTTGTAGTTTTCACCTCCAGTTTAAATTTAGGCGGTTTGCCAATGTCGTGAATTCTAGCCGCTTCATCAACTCGTGCTTTTGATTCTTCCCGTTCAGTTTCAGTGTTCCCAGGAAAATCCTCAATTTTCCAAGCTTTGACTAACTTTCTTACATTACAAACGTGATTGCCAAGAGGCTGAAAGTAAACTACATCAGGAATAGGATTAGTTTTGTCTGGGAAAAAAACTCGACCGAAATCAAAACTACGTTGGCGTTTTGGCTTAGACATTAACTTCACCTCTTAACAAGTTAACAAGGGATACGGGAATATAAATTTCCCCATCGGTGTAGTAATCAAAAGTTGGAGTATAATCCCCTTGTTTTGGGTAATAGGCAGTAACAAAGGGAATAAATCCGTCTACAGGAGTTCGAGTATCATCTAAAAATCCTGCCTCTTCTGAATCAGTTTCATTATTAGCTGGCCAGTTGTAGCGGTAGAGATTATAAATATCACAACCGCCGATAAATTGACCGCTTTGTAATAAGGCTTCCATCGGCATAATTGTTGATGGATAAGCCTTAACCGTTTCGCGCCTTAACTTAATGATTTCAGAAACTTCTGTCACTACAGCAAATCCTTCTTTACCCAGTTTACAACCATAGGTTTCTAAGTCTTGGAAATGTTCTAAACCTGGTAAAGATTCGCTGACGACATAGCCCGTTAGTTCTTCTGCAATCAAATATTCCCAAGTGTGAAGTTGAAAGTTTGCTTTGTCTTTTTCCACATACAATCGGGAAAATATATCGTGATTAAATTCGCGCATTCCTTTGCGGTAGGTTTTATGAACTCCTCGCCAAGTGTTCAAGCTAGGATAGGCTCCTAGCGCGACATAATGACGGGGTAAAGCATAAAATGGGGGGTCATCTTTGTTGATTCGAGTTTCAGGAATTTCTAACCCTATACTCAACATTCCTAGCCTTCGTAAGAATCCCGATAGAGTTGTTGGCGGGACAAAAGGATAGGTGGCAATATTGAGAATTGATCCCGGCAGAATGCGAAATGTCATTGCTGCCGTAGGGGTGAGAAGGATTTTGACACAATACATAAATTACTCCTATAAAAGGGAGAATTTTTATAGTAGGACTGGCTGAAGCCCTACTATAAACTTATTAAGCCTGTAAAACGGTTTCGACAAAGTTGCTCGCGTATTCTTGCAATTTATTCAAAGCTTCATCGCCTATCCAGCGATCGAAGTAAGTTGCTTGGATGCGATCGCGATTACCTTCTGGATATCGGGCAAGACGTAAAAATTCGTTAATTGCCATTTCGGGATCGGTTATAGATGGAGAAATAATCGGGCGTTTTCCCTTCGGGACTAAGTAGCGATCGACGACTAATAATGGAATTTGAGAAGGAGATTCCGCGATCGCGATTCCCTTGGGATTTCCCGCACCAATGCGCGGCAAAGAATCCAGAAAAGCATAGGCAACTGAGGAAAATTCTTGATCCGTAACACTCAACGCGTGATTAGAAACTGGATAAAGAATACCAGGCTGATTGTACTGACGCTTAAATGGTATGGGCGTTTCATCCTTTTGATTTACTAGACGAGAGGGGTGCATTGCCCGTTGTTTCTCGACTGGGTAAATATCTTGAACAGCAACACCGCCACCGTGAGTAACACGACCAATTAAAGTGCTTTTTCCTGGGTCAAGTGCGCCATAGGGAGCGCAAATAGGACAGTCAGGTTTAGCGCAAGTTTTAGGAATACCGCACTGTTGTTTATCTCCTAGCAATTCCCCACTTTTCACCGGAGCCCAAAGCAAGCACCGACGTTCAACGCCTCGCCGTTTAGTTGGGGAAATATAACATTTTTCGATGGATTTCCCGTCTTTAGTCGTCAGCTTAACTATCTCAACTAAATTGACATTAACTTGTACTTCATGCCCAAAATAAAGCTCCTGCGAACCTTCAAGAATGGCATAAATATCAAAGTGCATACGAGGGTTATTTTCATCTGTTTTGGGTAATCCACTCGTTACTTTGGATTCCTTAGCCGTCTCAGAACCATTTTCAGATTGTTCGTTAGTTGTTTGAGTTTTTTTAGCCGCCATGATTAGTTTTTCTCCGTTGTAGATTTCAATTTGCGAACCAATTCAGGAAAACGAGTATAGAGAGAAAGTTTTAAGTTATAAGTTAACTCATTCCACTCCCGATCTTGACTGTAGCCATTTTCAGCAAAGTAGGTATAAGCTCTCATCACATCATCAGCATAGAGAGTTAGCCACGTTTGCTGTTTTTCCGCATCTTTTTCTTCTCGGTTGGTAATTTTTAACTCCTCCAATAATTTCTTTGTCTGGTCATAAACAAAGTAGTTTTCTGGGTTGCAGTAAAGCCGCGCTTGGACATTTGTTTTTTTCTCATCGCCCAGGGTGGCGTAGTAGCAAAAAGCAACTGCATCATCAACTTTTTCAATGATTTTACTTACCTCTCTTTCTGCATCTTCTGGTTTCATTGCCTTTTTAGCTGTGCTTTCTAAAGATTGAGCAAAGGCATAGGTTAAACCAGTTAAAGCCGTCACATCCCTATATAATTTTGCTCGTTTAGCTATTTGGTTTGATGAATCCATATTTACTCCTTGTAATTTCAAGTCTTCTTGAATGATTTGCCAGTAGAGTTGGCGAACTTTCTCTAGTTGCAAATAGTTGATTTTAGCAGCAGCCTTGACTACATTGTATTCAGCCAAAAAGGGTAAATCATCCTCTACATAGCGAACAGCATCGCCTAGAGTCATATTAATTTCCTTACCAGTAATTACAATTGATTGACTGTAGCCTTCGATCAGTCCCTTGATGAACACTAGATGTCTACTGGCTAATTGTTTTGGCTGACTTCCTTGAAGAATTAGCGAGAATTTAAAATCAGCTAAAACCTCAAGGGGAAAAATTGAAGCTATTTTTGCTAGTGCATATTGAACCTGACCGAGTTTCTGGGATGCTAAATCACCGCCACCAGTTCGATCTGATGCTAGGACTACATATCGACCCGCACTTAAATGTAACTCTTTATTAGTTAACATTCTAATGTAGTCTTTAACTTTGAGTTTAGCAGGTTCACTTTGATTGACAGGTTCAAGTTTCAAAATGATGCTTTCATCAGTCACTTTTAGGGGTGACGCAAATGCTAATGCTGAACAGGAAGCACAAATATAAGGTCGATCTTCGCTTGATGATGATTGACGACGCTGGGAAGGTCGCTCAAACATAAATCTGGCTACTTTCCATTTAGCATTTTGGAGAGTAACGCCGCAGGAATAGCAAAAATATTTCCCGTCATCTCCCGCAGATCGCACTTCTTTGATACCTGGTTTTTCACTCAGTAATGGTTCAGGTAATGGAGCGCTTGGCGGATTTTCTAACAGGCGATACATCTCTAAAATACACTGAGTAAAAATATCTCCACGAGTTGAGTTTATCTGGTCTGTAGCCGTTTTAGTGAAACTTTTAGAAATGTTAACAATGTCTTTGAACCGAGCGGGGTTTTGTTGGCGATCGCACTGAATAAACTTAAATGGTTCACCATCTGACTCTGCAAGCAAGTGAATCTTTTGCTGGACGGACTCTTGAGTAAAAATGATTTGAGTAACTAGCTTATCTTGCTGTTTTTGTAACTTGTTTATCTGTGCTGTCTTTAACCCTGAGTCTGCCAATTCACTTTTAATTTTATTTAGCTCTTGCGTTATAGACTGTTGCTCTTTCAGGACTTTACCAAAGGACTTTTGAAAAGCTTCGTTGTACTTTTTCGCTTCCTTTAACTGCATCTCCTCCTTGTCTTGCAACTTTTTTTCTGGAGATGTACGGTCTTTGGCACTTAGTTCGGGATTATCCAGTTCTTTTTTGAGAGCGTCAATTTCATTTTGACGCTTTGTTTGACGCTTTTCAACATCCCGAACAACTGCCAAATACCAAGCCGCTAAAACATTAGATTGCTCTTGTGTCAAAATCGGAATTTCCAAAGTGCTGAAACCGCGTCCAGCCAGAGTAACACTATTGAGCATGACAATAAATGTCTGTACTAATCCTGGTAAATTGTGCTTGGTATCGCCATAAGTTGAGAAAGCAATATTTTCGATAAACTCTCGCCAATATTGACTAAAATCTGCGCGTTCTTTTCGATGGGGAATAAAAACCTGTACATGATAGTCACTTTCGTTGAGTACCGCGATTTGATATTGCTTCTGCAAATACTCTAAAAATCTATCTATAGCACTTTCAATAGATAACCTTGCCTGTAATTCTCCTGGTAATGGCGATTTGTACAAAATCTGAGTTTTTCCAATCTTTTGACCTTGATATATGACTCGATTTTCTTGAAAATCAAGTTTTGGGAATTTGTTCGTACCGACTAAAGAAACCGGGTTTTTTCGCGGATCTGCGGGCGGCAACGAAGTATTTTTGTAAAAAAACCCGGTTTCTGAGGCCCCATGCGAGAGTTTTAATTCTCTAATTAATTTGGAGTCGGCAAAGGTTTTCGCGATATCTATCACCCCTGGATAATTCGCTAATGTAACAATTAGGTTGTGTTTATTGTTCGCGATAACCTTAGCTGCTAAGGCACTCAAGAACATGACGATGTGAGATTGGTCAATATCTGTAACTTCTGGTTCTAAGATTTCTGGAGGCTGCGGATTCCAGTCATCAAATAAAGAGAGTTGCTTCCCAGTCATTAATCTATCTCCTGTTACTCAATCGGTTGATACTCTTACAACTTTTCTCGATCGCGCCTCATAAAGGGTAAGCCTCTGCTAACATAAAGAGACGGTTTTCAATTTTCTCAATATGTGGGAGCAGGCAAAGATGATACCTACTCCCATGTGAGGGTTGCTCTACAGCTTCTACTGCCAGTCGGCGTAGGATGTCACATCACCTTCAGAATTATAGATAGCGAGGCACATAAGCTCTGTAACCCGCCGTTTTAGCTTCTCAACCTCCCTCAGAAGGTTCTCGATCTGTTCCTGATACTCAGCAATTTTTGTAGCAATCTCGTTTGGGTTGTCCATAAGCCCTATCCTGTAAAAAAATTGTCACCAGAGTCAGTCGCCATGTTACCCTTGGAGTTGTGAGTCTACATTGGGCAGTCTGAGCTTTCTGCTCTGGCTGTCTCTCATATTAACAGAAAATTTTACAGTTATAGTCATATAGAGGTAAAAATGTAGAAACTCCTCGTTTGTGCTATACTAATAAATAGCCTCTAAACCAAATCCCTCTCTAGGGATTGAAACATCGTACATATAGAGGTAGAGAATTTTATTCTCAAACAAATAAATCCCTATCAGGGGTTGCAAGTCAGAGTTCTGCTCTGGCTTTTTTAATGGTCTGTGTAAAACCCTCATACTCTATCCTTAATAAGCTTATAATCTGATAATATCCCAACTAAAAGAGCCTGTCAATGTTTTGCACAGATAAAGTGTCCGTATAAATGAGCCGTCAAGATCAATCTATCACCCTCTCCGTTTCCGAACGGGACAAAGCCGAGTTAGAGGCCCTAGCCCTAGAATTCGGCATGAAGTGGGGCGATCGCCCCAACATTTCCAAACTCGTAAAAGCGATCGCCCAACATAAACTCCTAATTGCCCCTAACAACGATTGGAAAGGCAGCCGATTAGAAGCCCTCAAGCACGCGATCGATGCCTTAACCGATCTAGGCAAAATAGAAGATGCTCAAATCATTGCCGAGTTACTTCTGGAAAGAAGCGAACTACCAACCCCTCTGCGTAGAGAAGTAGAGCAATTTTTCCATAACCCCCCTCCCCCTTGGAGGTTAGAAATTGAACGTTATATCCGTCAAGAACAACCCTTTGAACTTACCTACCAAGATGCCGCGGAAAATACTTGGCAGTTTCACATCCACCATGCCAAGATCGCAATGCACGAAGATCGACAATATTTAGATTGTTGGTGTGAAGAAACTGAGGGTAATCAAGACTTAGGCGAACTTCAACATAATCGCTGTTTACGCTTAGATCGTATTCCCCCAGAAGCCGCGATCGCGCCCCTTGATCAAAAATGGCGTTCCTATCTCAGTCAAATTGAGATAGAAATCCACTTATTCAGTGGTTTAGCTTTTGGCTATAAGACAAAACAGACGGAAGACGTGCTCAATGAATGGTTAACCAAGACCCCCCCTGTGCGACGAGTTATCAGGAAAGTCTCTAATACCTTTTGGTTTTTCCGAGAAATCTTGCGCTACGGCGAAGACTGCGAAATTGTCTCCCCTGACAGTGTGCGCCAACGTTTCCAAAAGAAATTGAAAGCTATGCGCGATCGCTACCAAATCGACTAAGTATGCTCTAACCGGGTTTTTTCACCAAAATACTTCGTTCAAACTCTCAATCTCGCTTAAAAAACCCGGTTTCTTTCGTCTCGTGCGTAACGTAGGGACACGGCACTGCCGTGTCCCTACAACGAAAGACAAAAAAAATCCCCCTCTCTTTTTAGGAGAGGGGTTAGGGGTGAACTCAAATCGGGATGACAGGATTTGAACCTGCGACCCCCTCGTCCCGAACGAGGTGCGCTACCAAGCTGCGCTACATCCCGACATTTCACACTAGCCTTTCCATCATAACACAAACTCACCAAAATTGATCCTCCCAAACCGAAAAATTTTCACTAATCTGGGAAATTTCTCTACCCCCTCTTGCATTCCCTGACCCCCTATACTAAACTTAATACTCTGTAGTAAAACTTCACCAAGGCAAGGCAAGCGTGGTAGTAAAGCCAGAATGGTTGCGAGTCAAAGCCCCCCAATGGCAGCGCGTAGGCTCGGTTAAAGAAATTTTACGGGACCTAGACCTCAATACGGTCTGTGAAGAAGCCTCTTGTCCCAATATCGGCGAATGCTTCAACGCGGGAACCGCGACATTTTTAATTATGGGGCCAGCTTGTACCCGCGCTTGCCCCTATTGCGATATTGACTTCGAGAAAAAACCCAAGGCCCTCGATCCTACGGAACCTCTCAAATTAGCAGAAGCCGTACAACGTCTTAACCTCACTCATGTTGTCATCACTTCCGTTAACCGCGATGACTTATCCGATGGGGGCGCGTCCCAGTTTGTTCGCTGTATCGAGGAAGTCCGATCGCGAAGGCCTAAAACCACAATCGAAGTATTAATCCCAGACTTATGCGGAAACTGGGAGGCCTTAGCCATTATCCTCAAGGCCCAACCCGAAGTTCTTAACCATAATACCGAAACCATACCCCGTCTCTATCGGCGAGTCCGTCCCCAAGGGGACTATCAACGGAGTTTAGAACTCTTGAAAAAATGTCGGGAACTTCAACCTAGCGTTTATACCAAATCAGGCATTATGGTGGGATTAGGGGAAACCGATACAGAAGTGCGAGAAGTCATGGCAGACTTACGCGCCGTTGATTGCGAAATATTAACCATCGGTCAATATCTCCAACCTAGTCCAAAGCATTTACCCCTAGAAGGGTATATCACCCCCCAACAGTTTGACGCGTGGAGGGTGTATGGTGAATCTATCGGGTTTTTGCAAGTCGTCTCCTCACCCCTCACCCGTAGTTCCTATCACGCGGCACAAGTCCAACAACTGATGCAACAGTATCCGCGTTAGTAATTGGTAATTGGTAATTGATAGTAGTCAAAAACTCAAAAAACCAAATAATTTTGCTATTCACCAGTAGGGACACGGCAGTGCCGTGTCCCTTCACAAAAATTTTAGAACTGTTCTGGAATCACAGTAAGTGGTGATGAAGATTATTGTAGCCTTTGACTTAGGTCACACATCTATAAGGTAAGCGTTTATACACTACTTATAGAACAAAGGCTCTTAACCTAGAAGAGGCCATGCTGATTACGGAACTTTGCTTGTCACCTCAACCTGTAAATGGGAGCTACTACTCTAGTTACCTCAGAAACAGGAAGAAAAATCTCACAATTGAGGCAATGGGAAAGTTCAGAGCAGTAGCCAAACCCTCTTTACACACCCTCGGTAGTTGTAGCTCAGAAATGTTAGTCATTTTGTAGCCCCAACTCCCATTAAGAGGAAAACTTGAGTCTATGCGGACAAACAGTCCAGATGTCAGCAGAATGACTCATGGAACGAATCACGGTAATGCTTCGTCTGAGTAAAGTGGGTCCCTCATCGAAAGCAACTGCCCTCGTCTAGCATTTTGTCACCCCAAGTGAGATCATAACTATGCCTGGAACCTCTTTTTACCCTAAAGCCGAATACGACGACCAACTAAACGTCAATACCTTGCCGGATGGCGGGATCGAAGATGTAGAAGATGTCGTTGATGAACTCATAGAACTGGATAGCTCGGAGATAGATTCCGTAAAGGCTCAACCGGGTTCAGGTCGTCGCACTACTGATTTAGTCCGTTTGTATCTTCAAGAAATTGGTCGGGTTTGTCTCTTAGGTCGTGATGAGGAGGTCTCTGAAGCTCAAAAAGTCCAGCGTTATGTCCGTTTGGTAGAATTGCGGAGTATCGCGGCCGAAAAAGAAGATGGGCCGATTAAGCTTTATGTTCATTTAATTGAGGTGCGCGATCGCTTATCGGCGCAGTTAGGACATCGCCCTTCTTTGGAACGGTGGGCGAAGACCGCGGGTATTGCGGTGTCGGAATTAAAACCTTCTTTGGCGGAAGGGAAGCGTCATTGGGCTCAGTTGTCTGGTTTGACGGTAGAAGAATTGGAGAAAATTCAAGCCGAAGGGATCGCGTCTAAGGATCACATGATCAAGGCTAACTTGCGTTTGGTTGTGTCGGTTGCCAAAAAATATCAAAATCGTGGTTTGGAATTGTTGGATTTAATCCAAGAGGGGACTCTGGGATTAGAACGCGCTGTGGAAAAATTTGACCCGACTCGCGGATATCGTTTTAGCACCTATTCTTATTGGTGGATTCGTCAGGGTATTACGCGCGCGATCGCGACTCAAAGTCGCACGATCCGTCTGCCAGTCCACATCACGGAAAAACTGAATAAGATTAAGAAAGCACAACGCAAAATCTCCCAAGAAAAAGGTCGCACCGCGACACTCGATGATATCGCGCAAGAATTGGGAATGACAGCCCATCAAGTGCGGGAAACCCTCTTGCGTGTCCCCCGTTCGGTTTCCCTCGAAACTAAGGTGGGAAGCGAAAAAGATACGGAATTAGGGGATTTACTGGAAACCGATGAAGTTTCCCCAGAAGATTTATTAATGCGCGAAGCACTACGCCGGGACTTACAACACCTCCTGGGGGACTTAACCGAGCGCGAACGGGATGTCATTCTTATGCGTTTTGGTTTGGGTGATGGCCATTCCTACTCCCTCTCGGAAATTGGTCGAGCGCTGGATCTCTCGCGGGAACGCGTCCGTCAAATTGAAGCGAAAGCATTACAAAAATTACGTCAACCTAAACGCCGTAACCGTGTCCGTGATTATTTAGAGTCTCTTAGGTGAATTCTTTGAGCATAACTGGGGAATAGGGTGACTCGCTCTATTCCTTTTTTTTCTTTTTAATTTTATCGTGGGTCTAAATGATTTGTACCATTGTAGGGGCAATCCCCCCGTGGTTGCCCCGATCCCCCCCAACCCCCCGCGTGCGGGGGGCAAGGAGGGGTAGGCACTCTTGCACTACCCCTACAAATCTGTATGAATGATTGAGACTTGCGATTGAGCCTTCTCAAGTGGCAATAATTCAGATTATTGGCAAATTGTTCTCATTGATGTAAGATTGTCAATAGGCAGACTTTATTGAAAGGTCACTATGGCACTTTATACACCCGCCTCATTTAAAGCCGAACTCAATGACAAGGGGTGGCGGCTAACTCCGCAGAGGGAAACGATCTTACAAATTTTTCAGAATCTCCCCAAGGGAAATCATCTAAGTGCAGAGGATCTGTATAAGATGCTAAAAAATCGGGGGGAAAACATTAGTTTATCCACGATTTATCGCACATTAAAGTTAATGGCAAGAATGGGGATTTTGCGAGAATTAGAACTGGCAGAAGGCCATAAACATTATGAGATTAATCAACCCTATCCTCATCATCATCATCACTTAGTTTGCGTACAGTGTAATCATACTATTGAATTTAATAATGATTCAATTTTAAAGATCGGTATGAAACAGGCGGAAAAGTCGGGTTTACATTTATTAGATTGTCAATTGACGATTCATACTGTTTGTCATGATGCTTTACGCATGGGTTGGCCTTCTTTAGTTTCTAGTAATTGGTCCTGCCCCCGCGCGATCGCGGCTATTTCTCCCAGTGATTGTGAAGAAAGTCAAGCTAATAATGAAACTTGAAATAATCATGTAGATATTCGATATTAGCCTGGAACTTAAATTCTGGACTAATATCTAAAATTCTCCGATATCGGGGTGTAAATTTTTCAAGTTTGCCGATCTTGCTATGAATTTTTATCTGGGTTTTGACTTTGGTACATCAGGGGTACGCGCTATTATTATTGATGAAAATTCTGCGATAGTTTATGAATCTAACTATCATTTTGAACCCGATAAAAATAGTATTGCCGATCCTTTTGTTTGGCAAAATGCTTTATTTTCTCTGCTCGATAAAATCCCTTTAGATTTAAGGGTTAATATCCACGCGATCGCGCTTGACGGTACATCTTCAACGGTGTTATTTTGCGACGCGACAGGTAAACCCCTCGATCGGGCGAAGGCACGCGCCGAAGGAGATCGGGCAATTCTCTATAATGATGACAGGGGAATTGAAGTAATAGATATTATCAAAGAAATCGCGCCTCCTCATCATACTGTATTAAGCGCGACTTCTAGTTTAGCCAAACTTCTCTGGTGGTTAAAATCTGTTCAAACCTCCGAGTTGAGTGAGTCAATTGCCTCAGATAAATCAAGCGTTGATCTTAATAAACCAGGCTTTTCTCTAACTCCTATTTATTTTCTCCATCAAGCCGACTGGTTAGGATTTTTATTACATGGGAAATTGGGTATAAGTGATTATCATAATGCTTTAAAATTGGGTTATGATGTGGAAAATCTTTGTTATCCTGATTGGTTAATTCAGGGAATTTTACCCTTTTCTGCTGAGATTGATCTCAAATTGCCCCAAGTTGTTGCACCCGGAAACGCGATCGGACCTCTCACTGAGGAAATACGCGATCGTTTTCACTTTTCCTCTGATTGTATAGTATGTGCAGGCACGACAGATAGTATCGCGGCATTTTTGGCCAGTGGTGCCACAATTCCGGGGGAAGCTGTTTCTTCATTAGGCTCAACTTTAGCCATTAAATTATTAAGTCATACCCGCGTAGAAGACTCTCGTTATGGCATTTATAGTCATCGTATTACCCCTCCCTTACCCACCCAAGGAGAGATTTTATGGTTAGTCGGAGGGGCATCTAATACAGGAGGCGCGGTATTAAGACAATATTTTACCGATGCAGAATTAGAGGAATTAAGTAAAAAAATTAACCCAGCCCAAGAAAGTTTATTAGATTATTATCCTTTGGTTAAGAAAGGCGATCGCTTTCCGATTAACGATCCCAATTTAGAACCGAAACTGGAACCCCGTCCCCAAAATAACGTCGAATTTTTACAGGGGATATTAGAGAGTATCGCACGAATCGAAGCCAAAGGTTATCAATTATTGCAACAATTAGGCGCAACGGCTTTAACAAAAGTTTATACCGCGGGCGGTGGGGCGAATAATCCCGTGTGGATGTCCATTCGAGAACGTTATTTAAAGGTTAAAGTCACACGATCGCGTTATGCAGAAGCCGCATTAGGTAGTGCATTATTAGCCCAGAGAAATGTTAAGAATTGAAACAAAAAAAACCAAGAGAGCAAAATAGCATAACCTTTTCTTATACCCCCCATAAAAATCAACGAAAAATCTCTATGAGTAAGGTATTGACAAAAAGTTCTCAAAATGAGAACATAGAAGAGTAGGTAATACCTAAATTGTTGTTCAGGTGGGAGGGACTATCTGACAAAAAACTTATGCTGTTGGGGAAGATTCATGCACGTTATCAGTCGCAAAGCACTGGTTTATTTTAGTCAAATTCATCCAGACGCAGAAATACCTCTTGATGCGTGGTATCGTATTGCCAAATCAGCAAAATGGACAAATATTGTGGAAGTAAAAAAAGTATATTCCCACGCGGATCGCGTAGGGCAGTACACAGTATTTAATATCAAAGGAAATGATTACCGGTTGATATCAGAGATTAACTATCGAAGTCAGGTAATTTTTATCAGAGATATCTTAACCCATTCCGAGTACAGCGAAAGAAGGTGGAAAGAATGATAAGCTTGTTAGGATAACAAATTGTATAAGCTCGTTTTTGTTCATCAATTTGAACAGTGTTTGATATCCTCAATTAGATTCACAAGTTGACGCTATGACTACCACATTAAACCAAGAAGAGTACGCGAAATTATTGCTAGAAACCTTACCCAGAGTGATTGCCACAGAAGAAGAGTATCAACGTGTACTCCAAGAAGTCAGTCGGCTAATGACTTTAGGAGAGACGATGACGGTGGAACAAGCTGAAGTGTTAGAATTGTTAGCTATTCTCATCGAAGAATACGAAGATAAACATTATCAAATGAAAGCCGCGACTCCCCAGGAAATTTTGAAAGAATTGATGCAAGCTCGGGATCTGAAACAAAAAGACTTAGTTGAGGTTTTTGGTTCCAAAGGAATTACCTCAGAAGTTATTAATGGGAAACGGAGTGTTAGTAAAAATCAAGCGAAAGCGTTAGGTGAATTCTTTCATGTATCTCCTGTTTTGTTTTTGTAAAGTGAAAGAATATTCCCCTCAAACTGTGCTACAAGTGAAATAAAAATACCAAAATCAAGAAGCTCATAAAGGCAGTGAAAACAGAAATGCCAACGGGAGCATCCCGATTGTGTAAAAAGCCTTTTTTTGGAGTGGAGGCCTCTGGCTCGCGTTTACATCCCTAGGGAGCCAGAGGCTCACTACAGTTTTAATGAAAAAAGAGTTACCATAAGTGAGGTAAAAACGATGACTAGCCCACAAGAAGATATTACCGTGCAATTTCCCCTCATACGATAACTTCGCTTGCGCCGGAGGCGATCGCGTGTATGAAGACGGGTGTAGAGGCACTGCAAATTTTCACCTCAATGACTTTGATTTCGACAGGCTCATCTCAAAGAATGAGGTATTTTATCTACCAACTTCATAAACAGGTTACACGAAAATAGCTATGACTAAACCACCATTACCACAACCTCAACTCGATCGCGCACCAATTACCGGTGATCAATACGAAGCTTACACCCCCGAAAAACTAGAACTATGGAATGGTTTCTATGATTATGGAGGGCAAGACTTTACAGGTTTTTACCTTGCAGTATTGGCGAATATGGGATTACGCGAAGCAGTTAGTCATGTACCACTTTCTCTCTGGCTAGAGGCAATTCAAGAGTTAGTTTTGGCAAACCCTAAACTTAATTTTGATACTGAGATAGGCGAAGCCATGCTTAACCGATTCAACCGAGGTTTGGAAGATTTACAAGCAGTTGCAGAGTATTTGGAAGAACAAAGTTAGTCGCGATCGCGTTTAAGATTGTTCAATGGATTAAATAAATCCTTTCAGAAGCCCGTGAAACGGCAGTATAAAGCAGTTTTGGTCTCTCATCAACGCCTCCGGGTTCTCTTTTACTAGAGGGTTTTAAGATATCAGCCATATCAAGAAAAAGATGATTATAGGTACTGCCTTGTGCCTTATGAATTGTGATCGCAAAAATATCTCTAAGGTTGTCCCCCCAGGCGTTTAAAAACTGATAATTGGCTTTCTTTTCTTTAGGATTTATCCCACTTTCTCCTATCATAGTTCGCAATTTTTGACTCCCCAACAAAGCACTCGGCAAAAGAATAATCGCGTCAAATTTATTGCCCGACTCACACTCACATTGAAATGAGAGAATTTCACCCGTAAGATGAGATTGGCATAATCGAGGAGCTAATTCTAAATCGCGATCATTAATCGCTCTCTTTATCGGTTCAGAAATGACAATCATTTCCTCTGAATTTGTCGCCTTTATTTGCACGACTTTCTTCTTATCCTCTACCTCTAACCGTGATACAGGGCTGTTCGCGATTAGCTTTTGCCCTGAGAAAAAAGGTTTCTGATGCCCATAAATAAGTTGTTTTAACTGTCGATTAAGGGCATCAACGATCGCGTTCCTGTAAGCCAACACACGGCAAAACGATGTATCTTTCTCAAAACTATCCGACTTAAATATTTCACTGGCCAACCGCAACCATTCAAATTTAGATAGACGTTTAATCGTTTCTCCATCGGGGACTAAACTATGTATTTGACCCGTGTTAACGCCCTCTCTTAACTTCTCACATTCATTAAGAATATGCCCCGTATATCGCATCACTTGAGATAATTCTGGCTTGACTCTAATTCGAGAATCGGAAAAAGCCATTGATTCCACTTCATTGATGGGGGGTAATTGATTCCTATCACCCAACCACAAAACCCGCTCGGCATTGTCAAAAATTTCCTGATAATCATCTTTTTTAACCATTGACGCTTCATCACAAATCACCAAGTCATAATGGCCGATAAACGCGTGTCCTTTAGTGGCAAAATCCTGAAGCCCGGTATCTAAAATTATCGGTTGTTTCCCCAACGACTGTGCCACGGTGAAAACATTACCTTCCATCCCAAATTGGGCTAATGAAGTCTTTAAAACTTTCTTAGCTTTGTGAGTAGGAGCGAGAAATGCGACACTTTTTGGGCTTATTTCCTGAAGTAAATATCCAAGCAAAAAAGTTTTGCCAGTTCCCGCTGCTCCTGACAAACTAGCTAATTTATCATTGCTTTCCCACCACGCGATTAATCCCCGTATCGCGTCTCTTTGCCCCGGGTTTAACAGGTTTAATTCGATGGGTGAAACGTTGATCTCATCCTCAATCAAAATTGGCTCTGACTGTGGTAGTGTTTCCCCATCAAGTGAATCTAACGCGTCTAAAACCTCATCCACCGTCAACACTTTGAGTAATTCCAGTAATCTATCTGCAAGGCGACTTTCTAACCTCACCACCTTAGTCGGAGTTTTGGGCTTACGTCCCGCTCTGGCTCTAGCTCCACCTTTGCCAGCCATCCTGTTACCTCGTGTCTTAAATTAAATTGATGATTGTAACCGCTTTCAATGTAAAACGCAAGGTTTATCAACCACTAAGGCACAGAGACACAAAGGGGAGTGCGAACCCTGACAAGGCTTTGGCTGGATCACATCTCTCTTTTCTTCCTTAGTGCCTTAGTGTCTTAGTGGTTTATTAATGGGAAGTCCTCACAGATTTCCTTAAAGAGACAACATAGTTTAAGCTAAAATATCAAAGAGATATATTAAAGAGAATGACACAAAAATCAGAGAATGCCCGTCAATTAGCTTTTCTTATTCTCCGTGATATTTATCGCCGAGATGCTTTTGCTGATGTTGTCCTCGATCGCGTCCTTTCCCAGTCTCACCTGAGCGAATTAGATCGTCGTTTAGTGACAGAATTAGTCTATGGCACTGTCAGAAGAGCGCGATCGTTAGACTTTATTATCGATCAATTAGCAAAAAAGAAAGCATCCCAACAACCACCAGATTTACGGGTAATATTACACATCGGTTTATATCAATTAGAATACCTGAATCAAATCCCCCCATCCGCCGCGGTTAATACTACTGTCCAACTTACTAAAGATAATGGTTTATCAGGTCTTAGCAGTTTTGTCAATGGTTTATTACGTCAATATCTACGTTTAAAAAATGACCCTGATCCAGAAACACAGAAAACTACTCCCTTAAATCAGTTAAAAGATAGGTTTAATACCTCTCTATCACCTATTGAAAGATTAGGAATATTATATAGTTTTCCCGATTGGATGATAAAATTATGGTGGGCAGAAATCGGGGAAAGCGAAACGGAAAAACTTTGTGATTGGTTTAATCAATCTCCCACTATTGATTTAAGAATTAATCCCTTAAAGACGACTATTACTGAAGTCGAAACGGCTTTTAAATCTCAAGGGATTTCCATGAGTCGTATTCCCTATTTACCCCAAGCCTTAAGGTTAAATGGTAGCATAGGCGCGATTCAAAAATTACCCGGATATCAACAAGGATGGTGGACAATTCAAGACAGTAGTGCCCAATTAGTTACCCATTTATTAGATCCTCAACCGGGGGAATTTATTATAGATGCCTGTGCTGCCCCTGGGGGAAAAACTACTCATATCGCGGAATTAATGCAGGATAGGGGGACGATTTTAGCCTGTGATAAAACTGCGAGTCGTCTGAAAAAACTTAAGGAAAATTGTCAACGTCTGCAATTAAAATCTATTGAGATTTTAACTGGGGATAGTCGCACTTTAGAACAATTTACCGATAAGTGCGATCGCGTGTTATTAGATGCCCCATGTTCCGGTTTAGGCACTTTACATCGTCGAGTGGATGCGCGATCGCGTCAAACCCCGGAGAATATTCAACAATTAGCGATCCTTCAGGGAGAATTATTAGCACAAACGGCGACATTTGTCAAGCCCGGAGGCCTATTAGTTTATGCAACTTGTACCATTCACCCCTTAGAAAATGACCAAGTTATACAACAATTTTTAGAGAAAAATCATCAATGGGAAATAGAAAAACCTTCCCTAGAGTTACCCGTATTGCCATCACCCGAAGGATGGATAAAAGTCTGGCCTCATCAAGCCGATATGGACGGTTTTTTTATCGTAAAATTAACCCGTAAATAGGGGATATAACCGAGAAAAAAATCCCGAAAAATGGTATGAAGGAATGAAAAATTAATAAAGTAGTGCAGGCATCTTGCCTGCTTTCGATCTCAATGACTCCCCGACAAACCAAATAGACATCTCCTAAAAATCGGAGCAATGGCAGGCTAATGCTACCCTACAGTAGTTTATAATATTCCTAAGTATTATAAATTAGACAAAAACGGGGTTGATGAGTTCGCGTAACTAGCCAATGGAGTTAATTATAACCCCCTTGTTTTTCTTGATAACTGCCTTGATCATCATAATTTCGCTCCTCTTGATAACTACTCTTTTTCACAGGATTAGGATTATAAGGAACTACGGAGCCATCTTCCGTCATAATCATACCATAAACAACCTTATTGGGTTGTACAGGTTTCGCCTTAATAATGCCTTTTCTCCCCTCCAATTCTGGCAATTTCGGAAACTTCTCTACAGGCATTCCCTTGACGGCTTCCTTCATAAATTCCCGCCAATTATACGCGGCAGTGGTACTCGCTCCATAGGTAGGATAATTATCATCATTTCCTAACCAAATTCCTGTCACAACTTGGGGAATATAACCAATAAACCACAAATCTCGCGCTTGCTCAGAAGTCCCCGTTTTTCCCGCGACATCGCGATCGGATAAAGCCGCGGGAGAACCTGTTCCACCTTGCACAACTCCTTGTAACATCCAAGTAGTAATCGCGGCGCTTTTCTTATCTAAAGCTGCTTTGGATTTAAAATTAGCATTATAGATAGTTTCACCCCGTTGATTAATGACACGACGAATGCCGTGGGCTTCTGTAAATTGCCCTTCTGCGGCTAAAGTGCCATAGGCATTAGTTAACTCTAATAAATTGACTTCCGAGGAGCCCAACGCGAGGGAATAAATGGGATTTAATTTAGATTTGATTCCCATATCTTGTGCCATTTTAATTGTGGGTTCAAAACCGACTTCCATCAAAACTTTAACCGCGATTACATTTACCGAATTTGCCAAAGCATCGGACATCGAGCGCCAACCACTAAACTTTTTACCGTAATTATTCGGTTGATAACCATCAATAATAATCGGTGCATCTTCATAACTATCATAGGGAGAAAAACCTGCCGCGATCGCGCTGGCATAAACCAACCCTTTAAAAGTCGAACCCGGTTGACGGTGAGCTTGAGTAGCGCGATTAAATTCACTTTTCTTAAAATCACTACCTCCCACCATTGCTTTAATTTCTCCCGTGCGACTTTCAAGAGAAACTAAAGCCGCTTCTTCAAAACCTTGACCTTTTCCATCCAATTCTACAGCATCTTTAATCACCTTATCCGCGACTTTTTGCCAGTCAAAATTCAAAGTAGTTTCAACCGTTAACCCCCCCGTTTCCAAAGCATCCTTAGAAATAAAACGAGGTAATTCCTTAAGGATATATTTAGCAAAATGAGGCGCTTTGACTTCCAAACGTTTTGGAGCACTGGGTTTCACGACAACGGCTTCCCCCATTGCCTTTTGCGCTTCTGCCGCGGTAATAATACCAGCATCAAGCATTTCCTTCAAAACAATATTACGGCGATCTTTAGCATAATTAGGATTAACCAAAGGAGAATATTCCGTTGGTGCAGGAGGTAAACCCGCTAAAGTCGCCATTTCCGCTAAAGTTAATTGATTGACAGGTTTACTAAAATAAACCCAAGCAGCATCCGCGACTCCATAAGCACCCGAACCCAGATAAACGATATTAAGATAACGCTCCAAAATTTGATCTTTATTCAATTGTTTCTCAATTTTTTGAGCCATCAAAGCCTCTCGGACTTTTCGCAAAATACTTCTTTCTTGATTGAGAAAAACAATGCGTGCTACCTGTTGGGTAATGGTACTACCACCTTGAACTAAATCTCTCGCGACAAGGTTAGAAAATATCGCGCGAAAAATACCTTGATAATCTACCCCTTTATGTTCATAAAAACGACGATCTTCGATCGCGATAAAGGCTTTTTTTAATAAATCGGGCATTTCACGAAGTTTTAACTTTTCGCGTGTGGTATTTCCACTTTGTAACAAAATCGTACCATCGGCTGCTTTAATAGTAATACTACCATCACGGTTAAAGGAAGAAATATCTGTTACTGGGGGTAAACTTTGTTCAATTTTGTGGAGCGTCCACCAAACATAACCAATACCGGTACCCGCGGTTCCAACAATAACAACTCCTACCCAAAACAAAGGACGTTGATAAATGGCTTTTTTACCCTCGGGAGGTTTGGGCAATTTAGCTAGTAAAGATTGTAACCATTTTTCCCACTTAGTTTTATTTTGTGCAATGGGTTGAGAATTTAATAAAATTTGATACAATTTTAACCATTGCCTATTATTTTCTTTAAGAGATTCCGAGGAATTAGTTACAGATTCACCACTGTTAGTTTCCGAAAGAGTCGAGGACTCATTTTCACCACTACTATCCTCTAAAATATTATTGGGTGAGACAACAGGCGAGTTTTCTGAGTGTTTTTCCGTCATAGAAGTATATCTAATAAACTGATTCGTGTTAGTCTTGTAAAAATCTGGTTAAAGAAAGGAAAAAGACGTTAATTTAGATAGGAAGTGACAAGAAAATCCGTAGCCAATGTGATGAAATTTCTTGGAAGTATTAGGTGTTAAATAGTAGGTATCAACCTAAAATATAACACCTTTACTAACCTTCTTCCTTCTTCCTTCTTCCTTCTTCCTTCCTTCTTCCTTCCTTCCTTCCTTCCTTCCTTCTTCCTTGTTTTTATACTCCCGCGTGGCCTAAAGCTATGGCTGCGACAAGCATACCAAGAACAAGGAAAGGTTGAGCACTTGCTTGATATTTAACATCATTTTCTAAAGGATTGCGTAGGAAGTACATATCCTGAAAAGTAATTTGGGGGATCACAAATAATAATAGGATCGTCGCGTAGAGGTTTTGATGAATCGTGATCAGGTAAAGCCCGATCGCGATTTGGAAGACATCAATCATCAAAACACAAATCCACGCGGCTTTATCAACGCCAAACATCACAGGTAAAGACTTTAATCCTAATTGTCGATCGCCCTCCACACTCTTAAAATCATTAACAATGGCAATGCCTAAACCCGACAAACTATAAAATAGAGTCAAAATGACAATAGTGACATCTAATTTACCAAATAATGCTTGGCCTGCACACCACGGTAACGCGATATAACTCGCGCCCAAGGCATAATTCCCTAACCAGCCATTTTGTTTTAACTTTAATGGAGGCGCGGAATAAATATAAGCCAGAAATGTCCCTAATAGAGTTAATACTGTCATTGTGGGGAATTCATGGCCAGCCCAAACATCTAAAAGATACGCGATCGCCAGTCCCGCGGCTAATAAGACAAAAATTTGGGTGACAACTTGAGGAATAGAAATCGCGCCAGAGGGAATCGGGCGATAGGGTTCATTAATGGCATCAATTTCCTTATCGTAAAAATCATTAAGGGTTTGTGTATAACCTGTCATCAAGGGCCCTGTCATTAACATACAAGCCGCGGAAATTAAGACATTTTCGATAGTCCAAGAAAATTGACCCGAAGAAGCCGCGCCACAGAGAACCCCCCACATTAAAGGAATCCAAGTAATGGGCTTCATTAATTGCAAACGAATTTTCCAGATCGACGTTTCCCCAGAGTTAGCCCCTTTCATCCCTAATAATTGACGAGTTTTCGCGTCGCGATCGTTCGTAGTAGGGGTATCGGCAGTCGTTTCGGGGGAAACAGGAGAAGGTGGTAAGTCAGACATATTAGTTAACGCGATCGGTATTGCAGTAAATTCATGGCAGAGGGTGAGCCGAAAAGAAATCCGGTTTCTGCCCTAGTTCTAAATTCTGACTAGGATAGCATCAATCTTCCCGTCGCGTTATCCACCTTATTTTTAGGAGATGTCTTATATAGCAAGTCTAAATAATTCATACAGATTTGTAGGGGTAGTGCAAGAGTGCCTACCCCTCCTTGCCCCCCAACCCCCCCTTGCCCCCCGTACACGGGGGGAATTGCGGGGGGGGGGATCGGGGCAACCACGGGGGGATTGCCCCTACGTTAATTGTGCAAATCATTTATACGCACTATATAAGGTGTGAAATACCGCTTGGATTATCCCGAAGAGCTTGCTAAACTAAAGCACTGTAGAAAAAATCTATTAATTGATCAGAGGTGTACGCGTGCTAGACGAACAAGCAAAAAAGACTCTTCTACGAAAGATCCCTCACGGACTTTATATCTGTGGAGTCAAAGAAGGTGAAGAAGTCAACGCGTTTACCGCGAGTTGGGTGATGCAGTCATCCTTTAAACCACCTTTGGTAGTTAACTGTGTGCGCCAAGATTCCAGATCCCACGCGATGATTAAAGCCAGTGGTGTTTTTGCCCTCAGTTTTCTGGACGCGGGGCAAAAAGAGCTCGCGCAAAAATTCTTTCAACCCCGTCGTCGCATCGAGAATAAATTTGAGGATGTGGAATTTTACACTGGGCCCGAAACTGGTTGTCCCATTATTTCCGATACCCTTGGTTATGTGGAATGTCAGGTAGTCGGTGCTATTGAACATGGCGATCATACCGTGTTTGTGGGAGAAGTCATTGGGAGCGCGATCCACCGAGAAGGCGATCCCCTTTTATTAGAAAGTACAGGTTGGAATTACGGCGGGTAAATTCTCCTGGGGTGTTGGCGACACCAATAGACATCTCCCAAAAATAAGGTCCCTAGCAGGCTAATGCCTCAATCCTAGGCAAATCCCAGGCAAGATGCCTCGGCCACAATAGTTGTTGGAGATGTCTAATACCACATCAAAAATTTTCCTTCTTCCTTCTTCCTTCTTCCTTCTTCCTTCTTCCCTCTTCCCTCTTCCCTCTTCTTTAAAAATATGCCCTTAATTCAAGTAAAAACATCGATCGCGCAACCGGATCAAGCCATTGTGGAGCAAATCCTCAAAAGTCTATCCGCGGAGTTAGCCAAACAAGTCAGTAAACCCGAATCCTATGTAATGACAGCCTTTGAAGCAGCCGTCCCCATGACATTTGGGGGGACATTCGATCCCGTCTGTTATATGGAAGTGAAAAATATTGGCACCATGAGTCCCAACCAAACCAAGGCAATGAGTCAAGGCTTTAGCCAAAAGATTAATCAAATCTTAGGAGTCCCCGTTAACCGCATTTATATTGAATTTGCCGATGCCAAAGGCGCGATGTGGGGTTAACTGCAACTGACAAAATATCTATATTTACCCAGATTTGAAATAGGTAATTCTCGGAGTTAGTAATGGACAGACTAATTAGTATAGCTGAACTAGGGCAACTCAAAGCTGTCAGTGTAGACATGATCGTTGGGAGAAGGAGGGATGAGGCCCGCGGACTTTGTAGAGCCAAAAAGGGGTACACAAGCTACACAAGCATGATATAACATACAAATAAAATAAGGTTTTTAGAGGTTAATAAACAAGATGACGCTCACATACTGCAAAGGACTCCCGACACCGATAGATGAGTTAAACGCAATTGGCAAAACTCAGCTTGAGATGTTTTTGAGCGCTTACACACCAATATTTCACAAAGCGGTATGTGAAACCGTCAACTTAATGCTGTCAGGAGAAGACTTTAACAAGTCACAATGGAACACCCACCTCCAAAAAAATTACGGCATTAGTAAACGTCATGCTAATGGTGTAATATCATCGGCTAAGGGTGCTGTTGATGGTGCTAATGAGTGCCGGATTTTATATAGAAAAACCTTAGAGAATCAGGCTAAATCTTGTGAAACTTGGCTGCAAAAAGCGGAGAGAAAACTCAAATTAGCTCGGAAGTTTTACCGGAAAAAAAACTGGCAAAATAGTAAATCGGGCTGTGTGTTTCCTTTGTCTAGTTCCTTAAAGTATCGTCAAACTAACTGGCAAAACTTACGCTTTCAGATACACAATAAAAAACGTAAGTTAACCCGGTATCGGCAAATATTAGCCTCCCTAAAGTCAATACCTGTAAGGGTGAGAGTGCCTAAGAATCAAGCTTTTATCGTTGGCTCTAAGGAGGAATCTTACGGTAATCAAGTGTGTCAGTGGGATGGCGATAATTTAAGAGTCAGAGTGCCAGCTTGTTTAGAGTCTAAGTTTGGTAAATATGTCGAGTCTAAAATTGGCGATTTCCGGAGCAATATTAACAGATTACCGGCTACGGGTGCTAAAACTTGGCACTTCTATTACAAGGATGGTAAATGGTGTGTTGCTGTTAGTTTCACGCCGTCAGAAGTTACGCAGGTATCACGTTCTGTAGATTATGGTTGTATTGGGATTGACATGAATCCTCTTTCAATTGGTTGGGCTTATATTGATGCGGTTGGCAATCTAAAAGCTCACGGTCAAATACCATTACAAACTGGTTTACCCAAGGGCAAACAACAAGCTCAAATTGTGAAAGCTTGCCTAGAATTAGCGGCGTTGGCTACTAAATACCAATGTCCTATAGTGGGTGAAGAATTAGATTTCTCTAAGAAGAAAGAACAACTTAGAGAAAGGGGTAAAAAATATGCTCGAATGTTATCTTCTTGGGCTTATTCTGAATTTTTTAAGTTATTGAATTATATACTTTCTAACAGAGGGATTGAGCTAATAACGGTCAATCCGGCTTATTCTAGTATTATTGGCTTAGTCAAATATCTGAGGATGTATGGTTTGGCTAGTGATGAAGCGGCCGCGTTAGTGATAGCCCGTAGGGGGATGAGGCTATCGGAAAAAATACCAGGCTCCTTAACCGCCGCCTTTGAGGTGAACTCAACAAAGCACGTTTGGAGCCTGTGGAATCAACTTAATAAAAAAATCAAGTCTTCTGACATAGTGACTACTAGACATAGTTACTATGCCATCTCCAACTGGGATTTCCTGGTCAACCCTGAGCGTAGCCTCCGGGAAGCGTAAGCACTAGGAAAGAATGCTTAAGAAACTTATACCGCGGAGTTTTGCTAGGTTTGCCTAGATTTTTCAAAGCGGCTGGAATGGCTCCACCTTTGGCTAAGAGTTCTATCATCTCACCCGGAAAAGTTTAAAATTCTTTACATTTTCTACGCTTATGTTACTATCTGGGTGTTTGAAAAGGTTAATGAGGAGTAGCAATAGCTATTCCTGTGGTGTGAGAAAAAAGTGCAGGAGTGCAAAATCGGATGTCTCATAAGTCTAGCAATGTCAATTCCCATCGTAATCAACCAGAACCTCTCCGTATGGGGGTCATCGGTGTTGGTAATATGGGTCAACATCACACGCGAGTCTTGAGTTTCCTAAAGGATGTTGAATTAGTAGGCGTTTCCGATGTTAATGTCGAGCGCGGAATCGATCTAGCCAGTAAATATCGAGTTCGCTTTTTTGAAGATTATCGAGATTTATTAACCCATGTTGATGCAGTTTGTATCGCGGTTCCTACCCTCTTGCATCACTCCGTAGGAATGACTTGTTTACAAGCCGGGGTTCATGTCTTAATTGAAAAACCGATTGCAGCTAGTATCTCGGAAGCGGAGTCCCTGGTAAATGCCGCGGCCCAATCCCATTGTATTTTACAAGTCGGTCATATTGAGCGTTTTAATCCCGCGTTTCAGGAATTAAGTAAAGTCCTGAAAACGGAAGAGTTACTCGCGTTAGAAGCGCACCGTATGAGTCCCTATTCCGATCGCGCTAATGATGTGTCTGTGGTATTGGATTTAATGATCCATGACATCGACTTATTATTAGAATTAGTCGCGTCTCCGGTGGTGAGATTAACCGCCAGTGGCAGTCGTGCATCGGGATCGGGTTATTTAGATTATGTCACCGCGACATTAAATTTTGCGAACGGTATTGTGGCCACTTTAACATCGAGTAAAGTGACTCACCGCAAAATGCGTTCTATTGTTGCCCATTGTAAAAATTCTCTTACGGAAGCGGATTTTCTCAATAATGAAATTTTAATCCATCGCAAAACAACGGCTCATTATGTGACAGACTACGGTCAAGTGTTGTACCGTCAAGATGGTTTAATTGAGAAAGTTTATACAAGTAATATTGAACCTCTCCATGCAGAATTAGAGCATTTTGTCAACTGTGTAAGGGGTGGAAATATGCCTTCCGTGGGTGGTGAACAAGCACTTAAAGCCTTGAGACTCGCGAGTTTAATTGAACAAATGGCCTTAGATGGTCAAGTTTGGGATGTTAAAGAGTGTGAACTCAATTTTAATCGTGCTACCGTGAATATCGGGTAAGATAAAATCTTAATTCATTAGCCTCTTTTTCGACTACGAACCTCAGAATGCTCTCACATAATAAAGGTTCGTGGTTAATTTATTTTGGGGATGAAAATTTATGAAAGTTAAGCAAGTTGTCAATTTGCATAAAGGAAGTACCTTTTTTGTCGTTTTGGGGCTGATGTTTGCCTATCAAAATTTTACCTTAGGGCCTTGGGTATATCTCGCGTTGCATGGCACTTATGGTTTTTTATGGTTATTAAAAGATCGTCTTTATCCTGATAAACAATGGGAGGAAGAAATTTCTTTAGGAATGGCGATTTTCGGGTTTATGGTTGTTAATCTTTACTGGATCGCGCCTTTTCTTTTAATTAGTCGTGGTGTTGTCCCTCCATTGCCATTAGTGGCAGTCGCGATCGGGCTTAATATTTTTGGTGTATTTCTGCATTACGTCAGTGACGCGCAGAAATATTATACATTAAAGTATCATTCCGGGTTAATAACAGAAGGATTATTTGCGCGTTGTCGAAATACCAATTATTTAGGGGAAATATTGATTTATTCAGCCTTTGCCCTTTTAACACAACATTGGCTACCGTGGTTAATTTTAGCAGGTTTTATCGGGTTGTTATTCTTCCCAAATATGCAGAAGAAAGAGAAGTCTTTAAGTCGTTATCCTGAATTTGCCGAATATCAAAGTCAGAGTGGGTTGTTGTTTCCGCGACTGTTTGGTAGTTCGACGGTTAAGGAATCAGACTTAGGGAGAAACCGGGTTTCTTGAGCAAATTTTGTGCTTTGAGGGGAAAGTCTCAAGGAAGAAACCCGGTTTCTTGTCTTAACCAAATTTTCTACTTTGAGGGGAAAGATTTTTATGTAGGTTGGGTTGAGGTACGAAACCCAACAAATGCGTTGGGTTTTGCTTCGCTCAACCCAACCTACTACTTGTACCTATTGCCTTTTGCCTGTCGCACTTTCTCAACTTGCTTCGGTGCTCCATTTCGGTGAACAGATTTTTATGTAGGTTGGGTTGAGGCACGAAACCCAACAAATGCGTTGGGTTTTGCTTCGCTCAACCCAACCTACTACTTGTACCTATTGCCTTTTGCCTGTCGCACTTTCTCAACTTGCTTCGGTGCTCCATTTCGGTGAACAGATTTTTATGTAGGTTGGGTTGAGGCACGAAACCCAACAAATGCGTTGGGTTTTGCTTCGCTCAACCCAACCTACTACTGGCGGCTTTCTAAATTGCGTCACTCTTACCTATTGCTTGTCGCACTTTCTCAACTTGTTTGGGTGCTTCCATTTCCTCGAATAGTTTAATCGCGTTATCAAAATATTCTTGGCTTTTGTCAATCTGACTCATCTTTTGATAAGTTAAGGCGAGTTGATAATAAGCTTCAGCTAGATCGCATTTAGCACCGATTTTATCCAGAAGTTCAATGGCTTCTAAATGATGGGAAAGGGCTGTTGTCAATTCTCCCTGTATGCGATAGAGTTCTGCTAAACCATATAAAGCTTTAGCTCTCACCTGAGTAAAGTGAGTTTTTTCAGCAAATTGGATAGCTTCTCGGTACATTTCAAAAGACTTGTCAAATAGTTTCAAATTCTTATAAGTTTGACCTAAAAACCATAATCTGTATCCTAAAGTCCAAATAGTAGCATCTTCCGTATCGGAACTTTTATCAGCTAATTTAAGGGATTCATGTTTCAAGTCTAAGCATGACTTCAAAAATGCTAGACAAAAATATGACTCGGCAACATATCTATGATGCTCTGTATCTTCAGCCATTGATATAACTTGTTCAAAAAGTGCTATTGCTTTTTGTATTTCCCCTAATTCTATTTGACAAAGACCTATATTAAGAAAAGATACTATTTCAAACTTGTCTCCTCTTTGAAAATTAGCTGCTATAATTCTCGATTGATCGTGAGATTCAATACTATTTTTAATCTTGCCTGTTAACCAGTAAATATCGCCTAATATGTTGTGAAGTTGGATCAAAGCATAGCAAGGAGTTACTTTATTGATTATTTTAGTTATTGCTAACTTCATTGGTTGCAACAATCCTAATCTATAAAAATGAGATCCGAGAGGCGTATTTATTTCAAATTTATTGGCTCTTTTTTGTATAATAACATTAGCAGCATCATTGGTGTTATCAAACGCGAGATAATGGTAATAAGCTTCAAAAGCTGTTAAAGCATCTTTTATGGTTTCAACTGTCTTAATACTTTCGGTCCAAAACTCTGCGGCTTTAGTATTAGCTATTTCCCAATCTTCACTCTCTCTTAATCTACTAATAGCCTCTGCTCTAATTACCGGATGTAGCCAATATTCTCCCTTTTTAAACTCCACTAATGACCGATCGCGCAAGGATTCAATTACCCGCCGTTTCTCTCCTTCTGGCACATCCCACAATAAACATAATAACCCCTCAGTCGGCACAGTCGGCACATCTTGATAGCGATAACATCCCAAACGACAGAGGAGTTTATAAGCGTTGGAGTTCAGTTCTTGTAGGCGGTTAAACTGATTCGTTACTAAATTTTTCAAGTCAGTTTTAGCCAAGGGTTCGGTGCTATTTTCCTGCCAATAAGCCACCATATCTCCATCAAAATCTTCCCGAATAGCACCACAGAGGATACCCATTGCTTTCGCATTGCCCCCAAATGCTTTGTGCATCGCGTTCAGGGTAGACCTATCTATATTAATATGGCGATTAGTAAAAAACTCTTGCCACGCTTGATCATCCAATCCCGGTAATACATAACGTTCAACCGTTACATTAGGTTCGCAGAGGCGTTCACGACTGGTTATCAACGTCACAGACTGCACGATTGGATCGGCTAACATTCGCAACAATTCGATATAGCGGCGGTGCGGTTCAATAAACTGGCCTTGTGCATCTAAGGCAGGTTCTAGGTTATCAATGAGTACCCCTATTTTGCGAGATTGAAGTTGCCGTTTTAGCCGTTCTAATGATACCCAAAATTCTCGTCCTGGTTCTTCTTCAAAATCTTGTTTGAGCCATCCTTCAATGACACTTTCTACAGAGCGGATGTTTTCTTTTTCCTTAGCCATCCGAAGTTCTAACACTAACTCAAATCCTTGAGACTGGAGAAATTGTTCTGCCAAAGTTGTCTTACCAATTCCCCCTGCGGCTTGGATGAGGATAATTTTTGAGCCTTGACGGATGAGGGTGTTGAGGCGCGCGATCGCGTTTTCACGTCCGACAAAACTCAGGTTTGACACGCAAGGAGTCGCCTTTGGAGCGGACACCACAGGTAACTCTGTTTCCGGCATTTCGATGGGTTCAGCAACTTCTTTCCAGTTAACACCTACAGCCTTACAAATTGCAATAAAGGTAAACCGATCAATGGCAGACTTTCTTGCCCAAAACCGCTTTAGTGTGGCTTCTGAGGTCTTGGCTTCTTGTACCCATGTTAAAGAATTTTTCCGCCAGCCTTTCTTGCGTCCAGCCTGGTAAACGATTTTTAGCCCATCTTCTGATGCCTTCAGCGTATCAACCATTTTTCACCATTACCCCAACAGTGATCCGATCTGATTTTAGCTCACTTTGGTTCAGTAACGGAAGCCGTGAGCTATTTACTGAGCTATTTACTGAGCTAAAAGAATGAGCCAAACTGAGCCGCCAAGCGAATTTGTATATGAAATATTAGAAATGTGGGAAGCAAATTTAAGTCATTGCTTTCCCACACTCAATTCATAATGGAGATTAACTAATATGTCCGATCCAAAAGACACTGCCCGTTACGACGTATCTACTGATTCTAACAATTCCCTTGCGTCTTCAACCGGCTGGGAGGGATCACGGGAGACGACTATTCGCGATAACCAAACTGGCCAAGATTACCGAGGTACGGGTAACACTGACAAAGAATCGCGCGATAGTGCTTGGGATGCAGCGCGTCGAGATAACAGCTAAAACCTAGCTCAGTAGGTAGTCAATATTGGCTACCTACTCAATTTACATGAATCGGAAGTTGCGATAAACGCGATCGGGCTTACCAGGTTTTGAATACCCTCATAGAGTTCAGTTACAAGTTCTGCCAACCCATGAACCTGACACTAAGTAAGTGAAAAATGGGTTAGGTGAAGCGCATAACTTTGAATTCTATTTCCGAATAAACATACAGAACACTTCAGTAAAAAAGGAAAATCTATGCCAACTCCATCAGACTTTGGAATTAATCTCAATTCAAGTAGCTATACCAACTCTACTGTCAACCGTTTCGCTGCTGTTGGCAATCCCGATGGAGTACCAGCCAGCCGCAATTGGCTTTGGTGTACCGAGTTTGCATTTGGTCGAGCTGTCGAGAAAGGCTTGATTAATGGAAGTTCGGGTGTGGGTGCCAGGATTAGCGGGAACGCTGGGCAATGGGACGATCAAGCCGGCTCTTGGAGCAGCCAACCCCGCGCCAATAGCTTTATTGTTTGGGATTCTACCTATCCAGGAGACCCCTACGGTCATGTAGCCTTTGTCGAGCGAGTCAACTCCAATGGCTCCATTGATATCACTGAGGGTAACTACAACTGGAATGGAGCCTTCAACGCTCGCACGTTGTCTCCATCCCAACTTCAGGGAACGAAGTTTGTGTATCTCGGAGGCAGTGTTACTCCTCCACCACCCTCATCTTCAGGAGGCAAAGTTTTCACGGGTGGGCCGAACAATGACACCCTTAACGGGCAGAATACCAACGACACTTTGATTGGTAACGGTGGCAATGACACCCTCTATGGTGAAGCTGGTAACGATTACCTGAACGGTGGTGCTGGAAACGACTACCTCGACGGCTACGCAAGCTTCAACAGCCCCGATTTCGATACCCTCGAAGGTGGAGCGGGCGCAGATACCTTTGTTTTAGGGAACACACGCCAGGGGATGTTCTACCTAGGAAACGGTCAAGCCACGATCAATGACTACAACTTCCGCGATGACTACATCCAGTTAAGCGGTAATCCTAGTCAGTATCGCGTGATTCGTCAAGGCAATGACTCTCTGGTACAAACCTCCGGCGGTGACACCCTGGCAGTAGTCAAAAACGTGACTGATCTGAGCTTTAATGTCACACCTTCACGTCGGGACTTTATATTTGTCTAAGTTGTGACAGCATCTTCGCCAACACTACAAATCACTAAGAGGGTGTAACGCTCAACGGTTACACCCTTTTTTCATAATTAGGTTTTACCTGTATACTCATCCCCACCAAAACCCTCTATAATCCTAACAATTTCTTAACCTCTGCTAAGGGTACAGAAGGCTGATCTCCCTCTTCCTCCTTAGCCGCTCTCAAATCCATCAAATCTTCCATATCAGCAATGAATTGTTGCAATGCTTCAAATTCTTCGTAAGAGATCACCGCAAATTCCTTTTTGCCGTTTTTGGTAATAAACTCAGGATGTAATGAAATCATGGATATTTCCTCCAGGCATTTAAGAGTAAGCATCTTTTCGATGTTTGACACGGTAGATTACCAAAACATCTTCCTCAATTTCAAATAAAACTCGGTAATCTCCTACCCGTAGCCGATATTCCGGCGTATAGTTGGTTAAGCGTTTGACATCCCCAGTCAGGTTATTTTGCATTAACTCAATCTTAGTCAAAACTCGGCTTTGTACCTCTACAGGTAAAGATTGTAAATCTTTGATTGCTTTCGGCTTAAACTCAACTTGGTAATTCATCAAACAGCACCCCATCCGATAGTTTCTAGGGGGAGTGAAACCCTAGATATACTGTTTGATAATATAGGAGTATCGGACATCGACTCAGAAACGTCCCATAACAGAATACAGGGACACCCGGACTCTCGATTATCGCCAAATTCTAGGGCTTCGTCGAGTCTTGGGGATTCAGGCATGGCTCTAGGATAACTACTAAACTACCTATCTTATCATCTCATGATTCATACCTGCAATCCCGATGATTATAAGTCAAATTGAGAAGTCGATTAGCTCTTAAGATAATTTGTGATTACTCTATTCTCACCACGAGTCGATCGCGCTTTCCTTCGGGATCATCTTAAAGGAGCAAAAAAACTGTAGTGGGAGCGTCTCGCTCCCTTGTGGATAATCGCTCCCTTGTGGATAATCGCTCCCTCTTAGATCCCGCCCATTCGAGATGCTCCCACTACCAATTTACTATTATTAAAAGGACACGGCAGTGCCGTGTCCCTACCCGGATAAGGGTTTCGTAGTTAAGCGATTATTATAGCCAAAAAGGGCGTTGGCGCAGCCGGAGCGCAGCCCATAGCATTTGGAAACACCATCTCGGTATTTATCAATAGCTGATCGCCCATAAGCTTCGCCCCTACACTTATATATTTTTGTTTACACGGATAATCCCTGAAAGCCCACCCCGCCCCCCCCAACCCCCTTACAAGGGTAGGTTTTTTACAATTAGCTCGCCACTGAGAAGAGGAGGAATGGTAGCCAAGGGATAGGCCTCTAATCCAAAAGAAACAGAGCCATTGGGAATAAAGACTAAGAAGAATTGGGTAAA
>Ga0209812_10000366_pt1 | contig 42184 bp, 43 predicted proteins | sample JI71714BDNA_FD_187502 | JGI IMG/M metagenome (GOLD analysis project Ga0209812, IMG submission 187502) | Wastewater effluent complex algal communities from Wisconsin, to seasonally profile nutrient transformation and Carbon sequestration -... | ecosystem: Engineered > WWTP > Effluent > Algae...
GAAGGAAGAAGGAAGAAGGAAGAAGGAAGAAGGAAGAAGGAAGAAGGAAGAAGGAAGAAGGAAGAAGGAAGAAGGAAGAAGGAAGAAGGAAGAAGGAAGAAGGAAGAAGGAAGAAGGAAGAAGGAATTTATCCCCAGTCACCAATCCCCAGTCACCAATCCCCAGTCCCCACTCACCATTACCGATTACCGATTACCTATTACCTATCACCTATCACCCATTACCGATTACCCATTACCGATTACCCATTACCGATTACCCATTACCGATTAGCCACTATGGATCTTGTTGAAAGTATTAAGATGGCCGGGACAACATTGATGGCCAATAAACTACGCTCTAGTCTGACAATGCTAGGGATTATTATTGGTAATGCCTCCGTTATTGCCATGATTGGTATTGGCGAAGGAGCTCAATCTTTTGTTAAAGATCAAGTCAATTCCCTGGGTACTAATGTCTTATTTATTATTCCGGGAAACCCTGATGCCCAAAGACGTCCAGTCATGCAACCTCCTACTTTAGTCAAGGCTGATGCTGACGCGATCGCGTCTCAAGTGCCAACGGTTCAAGAAGTCGCGCCCGCCTTAACGGGTAGTGAAATTGTTTCTTATCGCAGTAATAATTCCACGGCTTCCTTAATCGGAGCCACACCCTCTTATTTAATCGTGCGGAATTTTGATGTTGCCAAAGGGCGATTTATTACTAAAGAAGATTTAAAACGTCAAACAAATATCGCGGTACTGGGTTCTGAAATTGCCGAAATATTGTTTGGGAAAGAAGATCCGGTTGGCCACTCTATCAGAATTAAAAATACCTCTTTACAAGTCGTTGGAGTGATGCAACCGAAGGGGGCAGCTTTTGGGGATAATCAAGATTTGAATATTTTTCTCCCCTTAACAACCATGTCTAACCGTATTGCAGGGCGATCGTCACCCTATGGGATGCGTGTTTCCTTTATCTCGGTTTCGGTGAAGGATGAAAGTATGATGACGGCGGCTCAATTTCAAATAGAAAATCTTTTACGATTACGTCATAAAATTGTGAAACAGGATGATTTTACGGTACGAAATCAAAAGGATTTAATGAATATTTTGGGCAATATTACGGGGGCTCTGACTTTGCTTTTAGCTTGTGTTGCTGCTATTTCTTTAGTCGTGGGGGGCATTGGTATTATGAATATTATGCTAGTATCGGTAACAGAAAGAACTAAGGAAATTGGTTTGCGAAAAGCCATTGGTGCGTCTCAAGAAGATATCCTGATTCAATTTATCGTTGAAGCGGTTATTTTATCCGTTACCGGAGGATTTATTGGCACGGCTATTGGTATTGGTGGTATTTTCTTAGTCGCGGCTTTTTCTCCCCTACAAGCGAGTGTTTCGGTAAGCGCGATCGCGATCGCGGTAGGCGTTTCTGGGGGCATTGGTTTATTTTTCGGTGTCGTCCCCGCCCGACAAGCCGCCCGACTTGATCCCATTGTAGCCTTAAGAAGTATTTAATTTAAGGAAGAGGGAAGAAGGAAGAAGGAAGAAGGAAGTTGACAGTTGACAGTTGACAGTTGACAGTTGACAGTTGATAATTTAGGACTTACACACGGTGTAAATTACGCCATTCCCTTGAGCGACAAGCTCAAACCCTTATGCTGCCCTTGCAGTGCGTAAGTCAATTAATTGATAATTGTCAACTGTCAACTGTCAACTGTCAACTGTCAATTACCCATTACCTACTACCCATTACCCAATTAATTTCTATCAGTGGAAATAATATGTAAATCAATGTTTTTGAGAAAACGCATTAATTTCTGACTTAAGGAACCTCTTAATAATAATTTCCAAGGAGATTGTTGACTTTCTCCCATGACAATTTGAGTAATACGATATTCCTGAGCCACATCCGCGATCGCCTTTGCGACATTTTGACTATCGACACGCAAAAATTCACCCCCAAATTCTTCACAAAGTTTCTGGCAAGTTTCTACATGAAAACTCTCTTCTTTCGTTAAAAAATGTTCGGGATCATTGACAAATAATCCATAAAGACGTGCATTCATATAACTCGCGATCCGGGCTCCTCGTCGTAATAATTGAACCGATTTAGGATAAGTTGAAAGACAAACTAAAACTCGTTCGTGAATATTACACACATCAATTTCACTACTGGAACCATTTCCACGCAAAGCCAAAGAATCTTCTTCTATATTATCAGCCACTTCTCGTAAGGCTAACTCTCGTAACGCGATTAAATGACGACGTTGAAAAAAGTTATTTAGTGCTTGTTGGATTTTTTCGGGGGCATAAATTTTACCTTCTAATAACCTTTCTTCTAAGGTTTCTGGTGTCACATCAATCACCACAACTTGATCCGCACTGTCTAAAACGCGATCGGGAATCCTTTCGCGCACAACTACCCCAGTAATACGAGCGACTAAATCATTTAAACTTTCTATATGTTGAATATTAACTGTAGAATAAACATCAATTCCTGCGGCTAAAATTAAATCAACATCTTGATAGCGTTTTTCACGGAGAGAGCCAGGAATATTGGTATGGGCTAATTCATCAATTAATGCTAATTGAGGCGATCGCGCAATAATCGCGTCCGTATCCATTTCTGTTAAAATCATATCACCCCGTGGCATTTGTTGACGGGGAATAATTTCTAAACCTTGGGCTTTATCACCCGTCTCCTTACGTCCATGAGTTTCTAATAATCCCACAATAACATCAATTCCTTCTTTTTTTAATTGATGTCCCTCTTCCAACATTCGGAAGGTTTTACCCACTCCGGGGGCCATCCCAATAAAAATTTTATGCTTCCCACGACGACGCGATCGATCATAGGAATTTTCCGAGGAAAAATTAATATTTTCTGAAGTTTTGTTAGAATTAATCATAATAACTCCTATTACGCCGCGGAAATGATTACAGGATATCAAAAAAAATCAGTAATGCCATAGTCTTAATACAGCACTGTGATTAATATCACAGAGAAGAGAGAGGAAAGTCACATAAAAAGTTAGAAACGATCACCAACATAGTATTATCTCCATCACTATCTCTTTCAGCGAATTAGGAGATAATAGTAATGTCAAGTTCAACGGGAGCGATCATGTTAAAGCCTTCTCTTGTTCCAGGTTCTCTTGCCAAAATTTTCACTTCGGTGAAAGAAACAGGACGTTTAACTTTATCTGATCGTTACGGACTTATGAGCGCGATCTTAGATGAATCACTTAATTTAGAAGAACGTTTACATATTGATCGCTTGTTACAGGCGGTACGTCTAGGTCGCATTTCCATTTTAAATGAATAGATGATTTTTCGCCATACTTGAGATCAGTTATATCCGCGATCGAAAGTAATTTCTCCCAAATATACTCTTAATTTTTGACAATAAAAACTGGTTATACCTGTTTTTTTCACAATTCGTCTTTACGCTCAGAAACCGGGTTTCGGTTAGGAAAATCCTGGGAGACATAACCAATTTTCCTAAAAAAAATCGGTTTCTGAGTCAATTTTAATTGAAAACCATAGATAGTGTTTCCATTTCAGAGGTAAAACTTGTGGCACAGGCATCTTGCCTGTGACGGGCTCTGATCCCTGCATTTACATCTCATTTAAAAATGCTAGATATTTATGCTCCTCTCATAAACTATCCAACGCGAGATTAAGTTTCAAAACATTAACGCCCGGTTCTCCAAATATTCCTAAAAAACGACCATCTGTATATTGATAAATTAGAGTTTCTATTTGATTTTTGGGGATATTTCTTTCTTTTGCAACTCTCTCCATTTGTGACTTTGCCGCGTCAATACTAATATGAGGATCAAGACTAGAACCCGAAGTATAAACTAAATCGGCTGTAGGTTTTATATTAGCCTTAGTGAGAGTGTCTACTCTCTCTTGAACCTGTTTTAACAAATCTGGGTTACTGGGTGCTAAGTTACTCCCCCCCGATGAACCTGTTTTCTGTTCCACTTTTTTAGGATCGCGTTCTTTTTCGGAAAAACTGCTATAATTACTCGTGCTGGGACGACCCAAAAAATACTTATCTGAGGTAAAATTTTGACCAATTAAAGCCGAGCCTATAACTTGACCTTGTTTATTCGTTAATAAACTCCCATTCGCTTGATAATTAAAACCAATTTGACCAACAATTAACAACACCAAGGGATAAATTACCGCGGTAATTACCCATAATATTAAAGTAACTCGAACGGCTCTCATTATTTCCCGCATCATAAAAACATCCTTTTCTGTCACTAATAAATACTTGGATAACTGATTAAAACTTTTCCGGTTGAAAAATTACGACAAATAGATAAATAGAAAGTGCGATTGTTACTATTCCTAAAAGTCCTAATGCCCAAGCGGCTTTCCGTGTCAACTCATCATCACCTGCGACGGCATAAACCGCGGGCGCAATAATGAGATTTAAACATAAGAGCAGAAATATCTGCATGGGAATAGGATGACGATGCAAAACTTTTTTTAGCAAGGAAATTCCCTCTTGTATATTTTCCGGTAAATAATCATCGAAATGGGCTAATTTTTTCATATTTTTCTGGGGGTATTAATATTGTATTGTCGATTGGGTTAAGTGCTGCAATATTTCCGAGCAGCAAGGGAATTATCTACTCAACCCAACCTACTACTTTATTGTCGTAATGCCTTGCGAAACTCAATAAGGGCATCATATTGATCCTCAATATTAGCACAGCGAACCAATAAATCAAGATTCAAATCAGGCAATAATTCACTTTTGGCAACAGCTTTATATTCCTCTTCTTGTAAGGAATAAATAGAAAGGTTGCCTTTGCGCCAAAACCAAACTTCGGGAACCTTAATTCGCTTGTAAATATCCAGAGTATTGATCCCTCCACTGGTAACAACAACTTCCAGCACAAGATCAGGAATTTCTTTTTTGGTATGCAAATTAAAAGATTCATCCGGTTCCTTTTGAATCCCTAATTCCTTACTGCCAAGTGTGCGGCTTCCACGAGCATAAAAACGTATCCCTTTTTCTTCCAAATAAATCACAATTAATTGACGAATAACACTCTTCGCGTCTTCGTGTTCTGCCGATAAAGGAGCCATAATATCTATGATACCATCAAGATAGACTAATTGAACATTAGAAATGCCATCTAAGGCAAATTCAATGGCTTTAAATTTGTCCCAATTCACTCCATAAAGAGTGAGAAATTTAGGACTATCAATAATCTCTTCTGTCAAAAGTTGAGCATTCATAAAACAGGAGTAATGGGTAACAGCTAATAGTATAACATTACCGAACTTTGGTAGATGGGGTTGTCAGAAACCCGGTTTTTCTGAGAGAAAAGACATGGGCAAAAACTACTGTAGGGTAGGCATCTTGCCTGCCTTTGAACTTATTGTAGGGAGATGTCTATCAGATTTAGGATAACCCGATCGCGCTCAAGAAAACATCAATCAGCTTAATACTAAGAAAAGGTGCGACGACACCTCCTAAACCATAAACCAAAATATTGCGCTGTAACAATTGATTAGCACTTAAGGGACGAAATTTAACACCCGTTAAGGCCAAAGGAATTAACGCGGGAATAATTAAAGCATTATAAATTAATGCCGCTAAAACCGCCGATCGTTCACTCGCCAAACCCATAATATTTAACGCGCCTACAGGAGCAAACATCGCGGGAATAATGGCAAAATATTTCGCGATATCATTAGCTAAAGAAAAAGTCGTTAACGCGCCACGAGTAATTAACAATTGTTTCCCAATTGTCACCAAATCAATTAATTTTGTCGGATCAGAATCCAAATCAACCATATTAGCAGCTTCCTTCGCGGCTTGGGTTCCCGAATTCATTGCTAAACCTACATTTGCTTGGGCCAAAGCCGGTGCATCATTCGTGCCATCCCCCGTCATCGCGACTAATTTACCCTTAGCTTGTTCGCTACGAATTACCTCAATTTTATCCTCTGGAGTCGCTTCGGCAATAAAATCATCAACCCCGGCTTCATTAGCAATAACTGACGCGGTAATACGGTTATCACCTGTTAACATAACCGTGCGAACTCCCATTCTTCTTAATTGATCAAAGCGCTCTTTAATCCCCGGTTTAATAATATCTTTGAGATAAATTACCCCGTAAATATCACTACCTTGACATACTGCTAATGGTGTTCCTCCTAAATGGGAAACTCGTTGATAAGCTTCATCAAGCTCAGGGTTAATATTTCCACCCCGCGATCGGACAAAGCCCTTAACCGCGTCCACAGCACCCTTTCTCACTTCTATTTTATCAGGCAAATTTGTACCACTCATACGAGTTTTTGCCGAAAATTCTATTCCTTCACAATCCGACTTATTTACATCAATATTTACCCCCAATTGTTCCGCTAAACGCACAATAGATTTCCCTTCAGGAGTTTCATCCAAAAGACTCGCGATCAAGGACATTTTTGCCATATCTTCCAAAGAATGATTATTCACGGGAATAAACTCCTCTGCCAAACGATTTCCCAGAGTAATAGTCCCCGTTTTATCCAATACTAAAGTATTAACATCTCCACAAGCTTCTACAGCCCGTCCTGATGTGGCAACGACATTAAATTGGGCGACTCGATCCATTCCCGCGATGCCGATCGCGCTCAATAAACCGCCAATCGTAGTAGGAATTAAGGCGACTAATAACGCGATTAATGTCACAACTCCCACAGGCGTTTTTACATAATTTCCCAAAGGTGGAAGCGTCGCAACAACAATCAAAAATACTTGGGTTAACACAGCTAATAAAACCGTTAAAGCAATCTCATTAGGTGTTTTTGTACGTTGAGCACCTTCCACTAAAGCAATCATCCGATCTAAAAAACCCTTACCCGGATCAGCACTTACTCTTAATGTTAATTCATCAGAAATAATGCGAGTTCCACCTGTTACTGAACTCGCCATATCCGAGCCCGGTTCCTTCAAAACAGGTGCGGATTCTCCTGTAATAGCAGACTCATCAACTGACGCGACTCCTGCCACAACTTCCCCATCAGCAGGAATCATATCACCCGCGATCACTTTAATTAAATCACCCCGTCTTAAAGAAGTGGAAACCACGTCTTGAAGGGAGCCATCAGGTAATAATTTTTTCGCGGTTGTTTCTGTTTTGGTAGAGCGTAAAGCATCCGCTTGTGCTTTTCCGCGTCCTTCCGCGACGGCTTCGGCAAAATTAGCAAAAAGGACGGTAAAAAATAAAATTAGTGTTACTAACCCATTAAATAATTGTGGATTTTTCCCAGGGATGGGGCCAAAGAGAGTCGGATCAAGGGTTAAAAGGGCAGTAATAATTGTTCCTACCCATACTAAAAACATGACAGGATTTTTGATTGTTACTCGTGGATCGAGTTTCACAAAAGCTTCTTTAAAGGCTCTTTGATAAAGTCCTTTGGTATTAGCTTTGGGAGTATGCCGTCGTTGGGAACGTGGTCCCCCACTCACACGACGAGATATCTTTTTGACATTCTTTTCTGTGTTCATATTTTTAATAAGAAGGAAGAAGGAAGAAGGAAGAAGGAAGAAGGAAGAAGGAAGAAGGAAGAAGAAGTAGGTTGGGTTGAGGTACGAAACCCAACAGGAGCATCTGAGTTTGGCAAAAACACTTGATGAAGTAGGTTGGGTTGAGGTACGAAACCCAACGGGAGCATCTGAGTGTGGCAAAAACACTGAAATGGGATGCAGAAATCTTTTTTCGTGCTCTGAGTGATCGATTTGCAAATAGGAGATGCACCCACGCAAGGAAGAAGATTTGTTGGGTTTCGCTGTGCTCTACCCAACCTACAAAAAATCACTGCCTTGTCTTATTTCGTAAGCGTAAACCATTCCGCGATCGGGCCTAAAGCTAAAACTGGGAAAAAAGTTAAGGCTCCCAAAATTAAAATTACACCCGCAGTTACACTGGTAAACAAAACAGAATCCGTGCGAAGAGTACCAGTGGTTTCAGGAACAGGTTGCTTATTTGTGAGACTATCAGCTAATAACAATAGAGCAATAATAGGAATATACCGCCCTGCTAAGAGACTTAACACAGTTGTAATATTCCACCAAAGGCTACTATTTCCTAATCCAGCAAACCCCGAACCGTTATTCGCAGCAGCAGAAGTATATTCATAAACCACCTGAGTCAGTCCATGAAATCCGGGGTTACTAATTCCGGCTAAAGTGTCAGGAAAGGCTAAAGTAATCGCACTGGGAATTAAGATTGCGAAGGGATGAACTAAAAGAATAACACTTGCTAAAACGATTTCATTTTTTTCGATTTTACGTCCTAAAAATTCCGGGGTTCTCCCTACCATTAAACCTGTGAGAAAAACCGTCAAAATTAGGAAAACAAAAAGGTACGCGGTTCCCGTACCTTGCCCACCCCAAACAATTTGCAGAAACATATTAAACAGAGTGACAAAACCCCCAGTCGGCATAAAAGAATCAAGCATCCCATTGACAGCACCGCACATAGTCGCGGTTGTTGTGACAGCCCATAACGCGCTTTGTGCCCAGCCAAATCTTACTTCTTTGCCTTCTAAATTAGGTTGTTGATTTCCTAAGAAAGAATTGACTAAGGGATTTCCTTGGACTTCGCCAATTGCTGTAATAAAAATGAGGACAAGATAGATAATAAATACCATCCAAAAAAGCAGCCATGCTTGTTTTTTATTATGGGCAAAAATGCCATAGGTGTGAATCATCGCGGCAGGGATAATTACCATCGCGAGGGTTTCGATTAAATTGGTAAAACCATTGGGATTTTCTAAGGGATGAGCGGAATTTGCATTAAAAAAACCGCCCCCATTTTCTCCCAATTCTTTAATGATTTCAAAATGCCCGATCGCGCCTCTTGGGATAACTTGAGTTGCCCCTTCCAATGTAGTCACGGTAATAGGAGGGGCAGCGAAGGTTTCGGGAATACCCCCCATGATTAATAATAAACCACCAATTAAAGAAAGGGGGAGTAAAATCCGAGTGATGGAAAGAATTAAATCCACGTAAAAGTTACCAAGAGGTTTTCCGGTTAAGCCCCGAATAAACGCGATCGCGACGGCAATTCCTGTCGCGGCTGATGTGAACATTAAAAAACCTAATGCTAAAGTTTGAGAGGCATAACTTAATGTCGTTTCTCCACCATAATGTTGTTGATCCGTATTGGTTAAAAATGAGATGGTTGTATGGAGTGCTAAATCCCAATTGGGAGCCGATAAACCCGTAGGATTTAAGGGTAAAATTCCTTGCAGCATCAGCATTACATAAACGAATATACCCATCACGAGATTACTATAAAGTAAGGCACGGATATATTGCCATCCCGTCATGGAATCTTGACGAATATTCCCCAGGGAATAAATTAAGTTTTCTATCGGAGCCAATACGCGATCGGCCCTTTTCTCTTCTCCTTGAAAGACTTGGGCGATATAAGCGCCCAAGAAAGGTGAAATGATCGCGATAATAACCAGAGTCAAACCTATTTGCAGAAATCCTTGTAACATAAAATGAAAAAGCTGTATAATCAGAATTAACGGGTGAAACCCGTGGCGATAAATTGATTTAATCGTCTAGTTATGTTTCAAGGATAACTATACTCAAATATCTGCGATTTAACAATCCATCCCTTGATATAAATATTAACTTAACGATTAGTCTAAGATTATATATATTTTTTAATATAGAGTAAAGTAACAGTCTATACCAGAATCTATATCTGGAGATATAGATTTTGTCTAAACGCATTTTTAATGATGGATAAGAGCATCTATCAATATCAAATAGTGAACCCCTATTTTGATAGAATCAATTCGGGGGGAATGATCACAGGCTCTGGATTTTAAAGTAGATGAAATAAAAAAAAAATAGGAATATACCAGCTAACAGAATTAGGGCAGTTGTAATTTTCACAAAATGCTATTATTTCCTAATTGTTAAACCCAGTAGCCGTAGGTTGGGTTGAGGTACGAAACCCAACACTAACAAGCTTTCTGCGGCTCCCGGTAATACAAATTTAATTCATGGTTTTGTTAGGTTTTCCTAACGCGCAACCCAACCTACTCGATCGCGTCATCCCAATCATCGGTAGGGGCGGGTTCACCGATATCTGTAGCCACAAAAGAGAGAGCGCAGAAAACCCGCCCCATCGCCACCCAATACCGGTTTGAGGGGGGTTGATAGAGGTTATGAGTTGGTGAGAAGATGGGTGCGTCAAACCGCCTCGACAAGAGCGCGATCGCGGTGTTGATACCCATCTGTGTTTATCTGCGTTTATCAGCGGTTTCAAAAAAAGCAGCCGTAGTAGCACGTAAGGGCTAAAATGTTGGGTTGAAGCCTCAACAAATAACCAAATCAAAGGGCTTCGCTTATATTTTAACCTAGCAAATTAGGCTAGACACGGTAGTAGGTTGGGTTGAGGTACGAAACCCAACACTAACAAGCTTTCTGCGGCTCCGGGTAATACAAATTTAATTCATGGTTTTGTTAGGTTTTCCTAACGCGCAACCCAACCTACTCGATCGCGTCATCCCAATCATCGGTAGGGGCGGGTTCACCGATATCTTTGACAACCACAGATCAATGATAAAAACCCGCCCCATCCCCATCGACACCGGTTTGGGGCGGGTTGATAAAGGTTATGAGTTGGTGAGAAGCGATCATTGGGGTGGGGGCGGGTTTTTACAGGTTATCTGTGGGTAGGAAAATTGGTAGGTGAACCCGCCCCTACATACTGTGTTTATCTGCGTTTATCAGCGGTTTCAAAAAAACCAGCCGTAGGTTGGGTTGAGGAACGAAACCCAACACGAACAAGCTTTCTGCGGCTGTGCATAATACAAATTTAATTCATGGTTTTGTTAGGTTTTCCTAACGCGCAACCCAACACTACTAGATAGACTGCCACCGCTGTATATGGTACAGCCCAACACAACAGAGTGTGATACATCCAAATAAAATTAAGTTATGTTAAGTGCAATCGGTTGTGGGTTAGTCCTGGGAATAGTTAAGACTGGAAGTGCAGTTTTTTGGGTCTCCGAGGGATCTTGGAAAGTCACTCAACCAAATTCACTCGATAATGTGAGCGATTTTGGGTAAGTTTTGGGAAGGCTACCACCTGAATTTCAGTTTTTGGGAACTTACAGGGTATTAGGAGTCCACTTGATGCAACCCACTCGCTCCTGAGAGGCGTTTTCACCTTTGTTATGTTATCTCCATCTCCCTCTGATTGAGGGAATGTTTTGACCATTTCTCTCAGTTTGTGTGGTTTCTGGTGTATATGGTATAGCCCAATAAGTAGGTAAACATAATTAAACGAAAGACTTTTGTAGGTTGGATTGAGAGCCGAAACCCAACAACAACATGGGTTACGCTATTGCTAACCCATGCTACAATGCTAGTCTAGTTGTCACTTTAAATCACTACTATTGGAACAATTAACCCCTTCAACCGTAGCGTGTGTTAGCATCAGCGTAACTCACGAATTTTGTTTATTTAATGGGTGCGTTACATTGCATTAACGCACCCTACAAGATCGGCGATCACTTATTTATTCTTAACTTTGGTGATCGCCGATAATCTCTATGGACTCACCAACGAAGTTAACCATCTTTGCTTGCCTAATCTCGGCTAGAAACAGACAATCTTAACCAACTTCCCGGTCTCGGCATAACGATTGAGTTCAACGGCGGTTAGTAATCTTGGTATCCCCACCGATTATATTTATTCCGCCGTTGCAACGATTTGTTAGATAACTACCACTTCACATACTGCGCTGACAGCTTTTTGAAATCACTATTCAACACGCAATGACCATTCTTCTCTATTCGAGTAATCAAATAGTCAAAACATTCAGCTAATCTTGCGTTAACTACGCTTTGCTTTATCCTTTCTAGGGCTAATCGAGCTTGTTTTCTACATTCGCTGTTTTCTAATTTCCGTTGTACCTCATAATGACTGAGCGTGCTTATAGCAATAGGTGAATATTTGTCACCTAAAAGAGAAAGCAAATTGTCATAGTATTCTTTTCCTCTGGGTGATACACCATTGCAGTAACTAACACCTCGACCAATCCGACACATTAAAACTACTTTCACTAATTTTTCTGCATAGTTTGGAAGAATATCTGATTGCCCAGCGATGTATGAGGCGACAGAATCAGCGACAGGAGCTTCATGATGAAAATTATCCCAACCATTATGTTTAGCTAGGAGCTGCTCCAATAAATCGTCAACAATTACTGCCCTTTCGTTTGGGGAACGATATGGATTTCCTCCTACAACCTGGAGAAACTGCTCACCCAATTCATATTTATCTCTATGAAGATTAGTATTGTATCCCTCAAGAGTAAGCCCTAACTTATATTTAGGTTCATCTAAACAATTTGTCCAAATAGAGGGAGCTATTAAAGAAATATTTTTCCTTACCTGAACATCTGTCTCTATAGAGACAAATATCCCAAAAACAGTTCTAAGTATATTTCCGCATAGATGGCTAGGTAGTTCAGCTATTTTTAGCTCAATTGTTTTTTGAGTTGCATTATCTATAGGTGTATTATACGTTCTTAAGTTTTTAATAAATGCTTGTACTTGAAGCGCTGCTTCAGTTGGTCTATCTCTCAGGACATCTTGAATACATGTTTGCAACCATCCAAGCAGTTCAAAAGCGTTAATTGTATAGTTAGTCGGATGAGAAATTCCTATATCATTCCTCATCTCAAGAATATGTTTTAACTTTTTGTACGTTGTGTCAGAAATAAGCTCAAGCTTTCTACAAGTGTCTAGTAAAACTGCATCTTTAAGAGAGGCGAGATCTTCTTCTGTTTCGTAAAAATCTCGGCTTTTACCCCCTACTGCGGCATCAAAGAAAATATCAATTCCGTATGCAATAGCTTTCTTTCTTAAATCCAGAGTGACTTCATTCCATACTGCGTTGAGTGAATAGTCAAATAATCCAAATCCTGCACCTACTACAAACTTAGATAGGTAACGTGCGTCTCTTTTAATGTCATCAGGAAGTGACTGAAGGTAAGTAGGTAAATTTTGACCAATAATTGCCCGTTCTGGCTGATCGGCAATAATGTTATCCGAGGGAAGACCCATCTGTTCCAGAAAAGCCACAACCATTTGTGCTTGTGGGTCAATTAGTTCTGCATGGCTAATCTTTTCAATTTCGTCCATAGTACCTCTTTGTTATCTAACGGCTGAATTGAGCGGCAAGCGATCGCCTATCAATTCAACACATAAATATCATAACATTGTCCGCATCTACTTTTACAATAAGCGCCATCCCCAAGAAATGAGGGTTGATGAAATTCGGGCTTATTTGTCGCACTTGGCTACCCACAAAAATGTGGCTGCTTCTACGCAAAATATTGCTCTGTCAGCACTGATGAAGGTGGATCGCGAGAAGTTTTCGGCATATTTTCAGACTCATGGTTATCCCTTCACTACAGCCCACTGTGTCACAGGTGCCATTGCCTTCGAGCCTAGAAATTTACCGACAGGTTCTGCCCGCCCAATGGCAATACGGGTCAGGGTTCCCCCAGCTTGCCTTGCCACTGAAATAGCAGATGTTCACTCAAGGGCTGTGACCGCATTGGCAACTAGGATACCACCGGGATGAAGAGCTTTCCAGCAGGTTTCCAACAAATCCGGTGGTTCCCAAAGCGCATTCCGGACCAGGGTAACGTGCGAGGGAGTTAACCGGGACTCATACATAAGCCAATACCCTCGGTTCGGCAAAATGTCCTGGTCAGTCCAATGATAATCTCAGCCGCAGCGGTATCGCTGCGGCTTGATGATCGCAGTAAATTGTAGATTTCACGGGGGTGAATCTTCCCGATCGCGCAACCGTTCAATCAAATGCTCCCCCACGCGCAACGCATTGGCGATGATAGTCAAAGTGGGACTAACGCCGGCATTGGACGGGAAAAAACTGCTATCGACAACATAAAGATTATCCACATCTAATGTGCGACAATTGAGGTCTAACACAGATGTTTTCGGGTATTCCCCAAACCGACAAGTGCCACATTGATTTGCCATCACGTTAAATCTAGCCAATTCTTACTGTGACTATTTTTTTTCTCAATATAGTGTTGACCTTTCAGAAGTAAAACTTGTGGCACAGGCATCTTGCCTGTGACGGGATCTCTGCCCTGCATTTACATCTCATTTAAAAATGCTATATACCTTGAAATAATGATATTACTTCTGACTGAAGAATTCCTGCGGATAAATTACCTCTTCCTTAGTGCCTTTGTGGTGTCTTACTTCTGAGGAATTCCTTCTCCCTCCCTTCTTCCTTAGTGCCTTTGTAGTGTATAGTCATTCCCAATAAAATGAGACGCGTTAAATCTAGCTTCTTCTTACTGTGACTATTTTTTCTTTCTCAATATACCTTGAAATGACTATAGTAATCCTAAATAGGTTGTGGTAAAAACGTAGGGGGAGAGCCAGAGTGCCTACCCCAGAGAAGCGGTTGCCCCTACAAAAATATTACAATTGAAATAGGATTGCTATATACCATTAAAACTGTCAAAAATAATCTCAAAAATAGGAAAATAAAAGGTACGCGGTTCCCGTACCTTGCCTTCGCCAAATAATTTGGAGAAACCTATTAAACAGAATAACAAAATGGCCTGTCACTTGTACCGCAAAATTATCCGTTATCTTGTGCAACTCAACTTTTTAATTTCCACGCATTTGACAGCCAAGACTCTGAGCCGTATGATTACGAGTAAAAGCATTCCAAGTACCTAACTCTTGTGAACTACAACTACAAAGCATCGCTCTCGTTTGCTCACTCAAGCCCTGCACTAAGCTAAAATCAGCACCCGCGATACTCTTTAACTGCTCTAAATTCGCCCCAGTCAAGTCAGCGGCGCGTAAATCGGCTCCCTGTAACTCGACTCCAATTAAGATGGCATTGCGTAAATAAGCACCAGTCAAAAAAGCATTCTGAAGACTAGCCCCACTTAACGCGGCTCCCTCCAAATTTGCCCCAGTTAAATCGGCTCCACTGAGATAAGCCCCTCGCAGGTTACAGTAACTCAAATCGGCGCCTCTGAGATTCGCGGTATTGAGAAAAGCCCCACAGAGACTAGCTTTCGGACCAATAGCCCCCGAATTTTTATAATTAAATCCCTCTGGCCAAAGGGTGTGAGCATCATAGCGCGCAAATTTTAATTTAGCCTCAATTAGGTTCACATCGACTAGATTACAGCCCTGTAAATTTGCCCGAAAGAGATAACTTTCTTGTAAATTCGCCCCACTCAAATTGGCATCCCTGAGATTAGCTCGTCGCAAATCAACCCCCTGGAGATTCGCGCCTTGGAAATTGGCTTGGCTGAGGTTGGCCCCGATCAAGTTGGCCCCACTCAAATCAATGCCAGATAAATCCATCTGGCTGAGGTTGATTCCCTGGAGGTTAGTCTGAGCTAGACTTTGATTTTGCTGAAGGGCTTGTAAGACTTCCGTTACAGCAAGGGGCTCTGAGAGAAAAGATGGGTGTTGACGAAGTGCCATTATATTTTTTTGAAGATTTGTTGATTGAACCGTTGAAAGTTGTCCTGTGTCATTTATCCTAGATTTTGACTGATTCCAGAGTGACGTTTGTTTATTTTTCTTAACCAAAATCTGATCAGCTCCCCCTAAATCCCCCTTTTTCTGGGGGACTTGGTTGCTCTCTCTCATTTCTATCCTTAAGTTGACACAGAAATGCTCCTAACACCACCCATGAATATGATGGATTTCTTTCGCAAGAGTGAGGGCGTTTGGTTCATTCAGCGAACAATCCATAATTTTGATACGGCGGCGGCTGATGAATCGGGAGAATCCAATGTCATCATTGATGTTTTGTCAACCGATGATCCCAGAGTCCTCGAAGTTTGCCAACAGCAGAATGTTGATCCCACTTTAGTTAGTGGGGGATGCAGTTTTATGTGGCAGGATAATTTAGATGATGCAGTCCCTAACCAAAATTATGCTGCGATTCTCGTCGATGTGCCTAATCCTAATAACCCCAAAAGGGGCAAGTTTCTGCGAAATCGAGGCTATGTTGAAGGTATTCCGGTAATTGGTGTTTACAATTTTGCTGATGATGGCGTGTTGACTATTGAGACGGAATATGAGACAAATCAAGGACAAGAACGCTGTTGGTTTATTAACGATCATTTTCGGGTTCGAGTGATGACCGTGCAAATGATCAATGGGGTTAAACAAATGGCATACTGTTCTGAGCGTCGTTGTGTTTCTCACTCAGTTTTAGAAGAGATGCTGGAACACAATCGCGTGAGATTTTCCGGGGTGGGTGTGCTGTCACCTTAAAGTCTCTGGAAAAACTTTTTTTTGATTAGTCCTATCCACTGGTTGATTAATCATCATAATATTGTGGTGCGAATGTCTTTTTTAGCTGACATTGTTGCCCATAACCCTTGTAAATTTTTATCTGTTATCAAACTATCAAAATCATGTCTGAAAAGGAAGAATTAAACCCATCTGAGAATGCTCAAAATGTCCCCCATTCAACAGAACCTAATGCTGAAGAATTGACGGAACTGATTGCGGAGTTTGAGCAATATCGCGAACGTCTGGTTAATGAAACCATAACCGCGGCACAAAAGGCAAAACTCCCTCAGAAAGGGGCCCTCGCTAAAATTGAGCCGGAACTTGCTCAAATTGATGCTGGACTTCAGAATCTCCGGGCTCAACTCGCGGCTATAACTACTAATAATTAGGTGATGATGATGGTTAATTCTAATGTACAATCTGAGGACGATCCGATTTTATTGGCTCAGGGCGAAACAGATGCTTTACTGCAATCGGTTACTGAACAAATAGATTTAGATACTTTCGATTCTAATGATTCAGAAACTCTGCTGCGTCTGGTTGAATCTTTGGGAGATACCCGGGGCATGACTCGACTGCGTTGCGCGGAAACTATCGCGGAAATTGGTGAAGCTGCTACTCCTTTTTTGTTGGATGCTTTGGCTAATCACGCGAATGTTGTTGTCAGACGTGCTGCCGCGAAAACTTTGACTTTGATTGCTGATCCAACGGCTGTTCCTAATTTAATTCATTCTCTGTTAAATGATGAGGATACGGTGGTTAAGGGTTCATCGGTGGGGGCCTTGGCGAGAATTGGGGAACCCTCTGTCAAATCTTTATTGGATATTTTAGCGTCAACGGATCTGCCCGAAAGTACGATCGGTCATGCGGCTTGGGCCTTGGCGTTTATTGGCGCACAGGCGAAGGAGTATTTGTATCAGGCGATCGCGTCTGATTCCCCTGTGGTTCGTGGGGCGGTGGTGGGCGCGATCGCGAAGGTGGCACAGGAAGAACCCAAAGCAGATTTATTCGAGATTTTGATTAAATCTCTGACAGATGTTGATGTTGATGTGCGATGTGAGGCGGCCGCGGCATTAGGAAATTTAGCCTATCAACCGGCAATTCCTAATCTAATTGAGTTACTGCATCATAGTGATGGGGAAACTCGTAGGGCGGCGGCTTTGTCCTTAATGAAGGTAGGCGATCGCGCTGCCATTGAACCACTAAAAACTGCCTTAGCCCAGGAATCAGAAGCAGCAGTTCAATCTGTGATGAAGTTGGCAATTTCTCAAATTAAGTAACTAAAAATATGACAGAATCTGGAACAGGACGGATGTTACTTTCTCATAATTTTGAGATATCAGAGGATGTTTTTCCGCGATTAAATCGGGAAGAATTTACTCAGGTATTTGCAGAGAGTTTAAGTCAATATCCTCAGATCAAATGTCGTCAATTAAATCATGCTCATTGGATGGTAGAAATATTATTCTCGACTAATGATTTTTCTCCCCCTCAAGTGGGAGAATTTTGCGCTCAAGCGTTGGTGGATAAGCGGATGAGTCAAGGGAAAGTAGATGATTCTTTTCCTGATATTTTGATTTTAGCGGGGTTGAAAAAGACTCCGCCATTGAGTAGTGATCCTGATGCGTTGCAACCTGGAGAATGGGGAGTTGATGTGGTGGAAACTCCATCAGCCGATAGTTTTTTGCTGGCAATGGAGTGGGAGGAAAAAACCTCTGGAAAAACGATAGAGAATGTTTTCAAAGTTGAAAGGAGAAAGGAGTAAAGGGTGAGTTCACCTGCTACGATATCTTTCTTTACTAATTGATACTGTTGAAACAACAAGGAAAAGTCACTCGATACTTAGTCTGCCATTTTTCAACTTTCCTCATCATCTTGTCCTGGTAAATCGAAAGCCATCAATAAAGCGCGATTAAGTTGGGCAATTTTTGCCTCTGAAAGCTTTCCCAGCATTCGCAAAAGTCGAGTTTTTGCCAATACCCGCACTTGATCCGCTTTAACAATTGAATCCCTTTCTAATCCTCCATCAGGAGCTTGAATCAAAACCTGAGAGGGAAAAATCCGCTTATCCTGTTGATAACTGGTACAGGGAACTGCCAAAACGACTGGACTACTATAGCACTTCTGGGATAGATAAGGTATTCATTTAAACTTAAAAAGCTTGACAACACTGGGTTTAGGCCTACTCCATCTTTAGTCGAAAGGCTATATCATAAATCTTTCCTCTCTTAGTGTCGATCGTGCCTTTGTGGTAATATCATAAATCTTAGTGTCGATCGTGCCTTTGTGGTAATACAGCAGTTCCCGCTGTTATGAAACACGGTAGGGACACGGCATTGCCGTGTCCCTAGGAGGATTGAACGATAAGTGGGTGTACCTCATAACCGCGGTTTCCGCTGTATCATAAATCTTAGTGAAACCCAACTTTTATGACTGATGGGAAGTTCCCACTTTAATGGGAATTACTATAACTGAAACCTGAACGTTCTCTAGTATCTATCTTAGCTCTTTTTCCCGCAGATCAAATGATTGATAGGGCTTCCTGATTTGTAACAATGCACTACATGAGAAAATTTCTACCTTGTCAAAACCTATAGAATAAATTCGATCTAAGCGCGATCGCGCTACAGATAACGCTCGAACAAACGAATCCCGCGAAACAGCCAAAGCGTTAATACTTCATCTTTGACATTGGATCAAATCATTAAATTGAAAAAACGAGCCGTTTCTCTTTAGTATCTGTATCTCTGAGAAAAAGTGGGGAGTGGGATCAAAGCGTGTTTTTTTCTTAGATAATTTGATATTCTTGATGCTCACAGCGCGATCGTCATAATCCTTAAGAAAATTTGGTTGATTCCAAAATAACTGACCAATTTCCCGACAATAGGCAACGAAACATTTTGCTCCCTTAAGTTGTGCAATAATGTGTTTCTCAGATTCTCCCTTTCCTGCCTTCATCTCAATATAGAGAATGACCTTTTTTGTGCCAGTATCAGCAATGATGACAAAATCTGCGCGTTTGCATTCACCTTTTGAGTCAATAAACACCGCCTTGGGCGATGTAAAAGCATCTGCCTTAATCACAATAACTTGCTCATCATCAGGCATTCCATCAATCGTTACAGAATAGTTAGCATCAGGCTCTTTGAGTATAACTTGCTTTTTACCTTTGCGCTCTTCCAATGAGACTGTTGCCGTATCCTTAATCATCTCCTTGAGAATAGCAATATCAGACATTAATCCTGACTCCAGACAATTGCTTCCTGAATCCGGTTCATCGTTTCAATAGTTGTATCAAAACTGCGGGCTTCAATACCCATTTCAGGATCAATATCGGCTAGTGTAAGGGTTTGGCATTTAGTTTTTTTCCCATTTTCATCTAGTCTTATCAATGCCTCTTCCGCCATATAAACTTTAATGTTTTCCGCCGAAATTAGTTCTTCTTTTCGATAACCTTCTTCTTCAGCAATTCGCTTCAGATGAGGCTTATCATGGTTAAGCATAATCAGCGTATTCAGTTCTTTAATAATGTAATCGCTATGGGTAGTGATAAACACCTTAATACCTAGATTTACCAGTCGGGCAAATAGCCGTGCGACGCGACGCTGATTTTCAGGATGTAGATTCAATTCTGGTTCATCTACCATCAATAAATCGCCAATCTGAGCCTCATGTTTCAGGTAAAAACCGATGTCTAATAGGGAACGAACAGCACTAGAACTTTCATCCATAGAAAGCTTGAGCCGTTTACCCTTCGGCTCATAATAAAGTTCATCATTACGAGTAACGGTGTATTTACCGCCGATGATGTCAGCGAAATCTGCCAGTATATCAGGATGGTTTTCAGCAATGAAACTACTTTTTTTGACAACGGTTTCAAGTTGCCTGGTAAAATCTACATTCGTCTTGATCGGCAGGGCGTAATCCTGATAAACCTTTAATAAAAGCTCCATAGGATTGATATTATTGTTAGCTTGACCCATTTCATCAAGTAAGCGATTGCGGGCAAAATTCAACTCTTTGCGAAAAATAGCAGCACCAGTTCGTTCTGCACTCGCGATGAAAGGGCGAGGAATAATTTCAGCAAAAATGATGTCTTTCAGTGCATCGGCAATGGTGCGCTTAAGTATCTCTTTGGGGATTTTTGCCTTTTCTTTCTCAACTAGCAGGGTGACAAATAATTCCGTACTCTCTTCACTTTTTGTCATGGAGAATAGTTCGACATTGGCAGATCCTATTGTTAGCTCAAATCTGTCTGTCAAACTAATATTATTGATGTCTAGGCTTACCTGAAAGTCCGTTTTTTTAAATCGTTCAGTAGATGCGGCAAAAATCTGAGGTAATTGCTTTGTGTAGACCTGACAACCTTTAGTAACAATGGGATCAACCTGTTTGACATATTTTTTTAGATCGATACGAATTATGCCGTCAGCAAGAAGTGACAGGATCAGATCGTCGTTAATTTCGAGATCGAACATCCGCCGCCAAGTAAACAAAAAGCCAAATAGGGCGTAAGTCGCGTAGGTTTTGCCAGTATTATTGCCACCACAAATGATTGTCAGATCGCCAAGGGTGAATTCGGCTTGCTTTAAAACACCAAGATTTTTAACTTTAATTTTCATTGGCGTATTCCTTTCGCAATTAACAATTAACCCCAGCTATTAATCCTTAGCCTAGAATTTGTCGCGAGATAGTCTTCACCCAGCAATAAACCTAACTATCTCCCCGCCTATAATTCATCACCAAATCCAACCGTGATAAAGAACTTGTCGCCGATTCCCGCACATAAGAATCCACTGCTTCATCATTCGCAAATGTGGTGAGAACTTCTATACAACGTCCATCGCCAATCGAAGCCAGGGCATTGACAATCGCCACCTGTACCGCGACATTATCTGTTGTTTTCAACGACTCCACTAAAATATCAAAAGCAGAGGAACCCATCTGTCCCAAAGCCATTACTGCGGCAATATGAACCACAGGATTAGGATCATTAATCGCGGTTTTTAATCCCTGTAAACCCGCTTCTGGGAAAGGCAAATCAGGATAATTAACCGCGATTTGCGCTAATACCTTCGCAGCACTCCCTCGTACCGTCACATTATCACTATGTAGCAATGCCTCAACGACTAATGGCACAGCATCCTCACCAATCACACCCAATGCTTTTACAGCCGCCCGACGATAGGTAACATCCTCTTCATCTAAAATGCCTACCAGTCGAGGAATCGTATTTTCATCGCGCTCATCAGCAATTTCCAGCATGGCGCGATCGCGCATATGGGGATTCGGGTGTTTCAATTGTTCAAACAAAGAATCTGTCGTCATAGTTTTTGTCGTTTTATGTATTCTAATTAAGCCGAATTAAGAGAGGGGGGATACTAGAGAATTATGAGCATCTACTTTAGCTCGAACCAACCAATCATCGTCAGCCGTCACAATTTCATAACCACTGACATCACCCAGTTTTTCTAGTGCCATTAATGCAGCATACTTCAGATCCCAGATTTTCGATTCCAGACAAGTTTTCAATTCGGGAATAGCACGTTGCTCTCCCAGTTCTCCCAACGCGATCGCGGCGGCGGCACGAGATTTTTGAAACTGGGGTTGGGAGTTATGCAAAGCTTCCAACAACAAATCGTATGCTGGAGAATGTTTTAACCAACCAAACAATTTTACCACATGAAAATGCGCTCCATAGTCATTATTTGCCTCTTCAGCATAAGTCGCAAAAAGGGCCGCGGGTGCATCCTCTGAATAATGTTCCAGAATCGTTTTAGTCGCTAAATAACAACGTCCAAAATCCGTTTCATATAACTCCCGAATCAGAAGCGGCAAAGCTGGCAATTTTTCATAACTATGCACTAAATCCAAATCCCCAGGATAATCTCTTAACGTCTGTTCCAAATAGGGTTGAATTGTCGCAAAAGTAATAGCTTCGGCAGCAATTCCCGCCTCAGCCAACATCCGAATTCCTCTTAGCCGAAAGACTAAAGATACCGGACATCGGGCAATATTGGGAATCGCATCGTAGTAACGCGCATCAATCAAATCCTGAATAGATAACCGGCGCCCCAAGACATTTTTGTGTTGCAACATTGCCACGACTTTCCCCATTTGGGAATAGTCCCTCGTTAAGCGACAAACGGCCGCAATCGCGGCACTAGCAGTCGGAGGATCAGCATCATCAACAAATCTGCGAATTCTTTCTAAGGCTGGCTGATAATTCAACTTAGTCAGCGTGTGGATAATTACCCGGTAGGTTTGTCCCCGTTTATCCAGCAATTGTGCCACTTCTGCCAAAATCTCCAAGTCCTCAGTGCCAATTTCACCGATCGCCCAAACAGCATTTTCTACCGTGTAGCAGTCAGGATCGCTCAAACAGGTGCGAATCACCGGCAAGGCTTGGGCCGCTTGTAGTCTTCCCAAGGTTTCCACCGACTTGCGCCTCGCAATGCGGTTATCCATTGTCCCATCAGGAAGCTGCACGGCACGGATCAAAGCCTGGATTGATTTCTCAGTGGGAAAATTCACTAAATGAGACGCGGCAATATAACGCGAATCATCTTGACTCACCCGATCTTGAGGTGTATCCAAAATCGCGATCGCCTGGTCTTCCGTTAAATTAAAAAAACTAAAAAATCGTTTATCCACCATAAAATAAGCTACTTGGCAATAACCTTCAAGGAATATGCCTATTAAAACACAAAACAAGCCCAGGAAGTCTTTACCCTTACCTTACCAAAACCGGTAAAGCAACGAGCCAAGAGTTCCTAGACTTGTCGGGTAAAAACTACCCAGTCACGAGATTACCAACCTGCCAATTAATTAAGACAGAGAGTTGATCGCGTAGTCGAGGAGAGCATTGTACTCAGTCAAAGCCTGAGCGGACAGATCACGAGGAGCGCAACCACGATTGCGAGCAAAGCTTAACGCTTCAACGTAGGGAGCGGTGGGCAGACCCAAAGCACGATAAACTTCACGCTGACCAGCAATACCCCACTCATCCAGAGGGCCGGTGCCGCCAACAATCAAGCTGTATTGGATTAAACGCAGATAGTGCTTGATATCGCGATGGCACTTAGCTTTGAAAGTATCGGTAGAATTAGCTTCACCCGCATTGTTCAGGTAAGGATACTTTTTGATGCAAGCATCATAAGCTTCTTTAGCAACCGCGTCGATGTTGTTGCCGAGTTTTTCAGCAGCTTCTAAACGAGCAGCCGCACGTTGGATAGAACCCTGAACGGACTCTAGATCAGAAGTGCTAGGGAAGCGACCTGCTGCATCAGCAGAGGCAATAACGGTCGTCAGAACTGATTTCATTTCTTAAATCTCCTAAAGTGATTTTGACTGTGAGCGTAGTTTCAATCTTTACTGAGCGAAATTGGGATGAGCAATTGACTAGCTCAGTGCAGAAATAATGCGATCAAAGTAGCTGGAAGCTTCCGCAACCAAGCTAGCGCAACGATCCTCTACAACGGGGGTTCCCATTTTGCGGAGCTTCGCACCAGCACGAGCTTCACTAGGAGTATCAGAAATGTGAGCCGCGGCTTGAGCTTTCATAATTTGAACGGCACGCACGGTGGAGGTTGTGGGCACGCCTAAAGCTGCATAGGTTTCTTTTAAACCATTTAAGCAACGATCATCAAGAACTGAAGCATCACCAGCCAAGAGAGCATAGGTGACATAGCGCAGGATGATTTCTGCATCACGCAGGCAAGCTGCCATGCGGCGGTTAGGATAGCAATTACCACCAGCTTGGATCAAGCCTTGGTTTTCGCAGATCATTCCAGCAACCGCATCAGAAACCATGCAGCTTGCGTTGCTCGCGATCGCGTTCACAGCATCCAAGCGTCGGTTGCCACTAGCCACGAATGCTCTGAGGGCGGCAATGTCACTGACGGTGGAAGTGCTGGCATCGGCTGCAACTACAGCTCTTGAAAAAGCGTCAAGCATTTAGTTCTCCTTAACTTAGACGAAAAATTTGTTTTCTATCTCAGTTGGTCAGCGTTGTGACGAACTTGATGGTTTTGAATATATCGTGGGAGTGTTTCCTCTGTCTCATTTCTGAGAAACAAAGTAACAATTTGTTACTTTTGTCGCGGAAAGTACATTTTCTTCCTTGGAGGTACAAGGGTCCTCTGAGTAGGGGCAGATCATGGAACAGTTTTCTTTTAACCACATCATCAGGGCTTGATCCCTCTTTCCCCCAAGGTCTAGGTTAAAAGTCTCTCACTGTATTGGGACTCCACTCAGTAGAAAGACTATACATCAATACTAATATCCTATATATATAGATAAATGGAGCGGGTTTGGAAAAGGGAAATTTTCTCCCAGCAAGGATTACAGAGGCCAGTTTTATGCAAAAATCTACAGTTAGATGGAAAATTCATTAGACTTCAACCCACCCCCACACCCTCCCCTTGAGTCCATTATTTAATTTATCAGTCGTTGGCAGAGCAGTTATGCCCTTGACTTTTCACCGATGCCAGATAGATTCGAGTCCAACTCCCCCATTATTGATGTACTACTCAAATACTACATAATCCGTGGTGACATTTGCAGCCTTAAAATGGCGAAAAGAATATTTTTATATTGAGGTTGTAAAATAATCTGTATGAACATCAAGCAGTTTGTAGAAAATTCACTGGGACGATGGCGCTCCCAGCGCAGTGCCCATCATTTGACTTTCAGCCACTTTGAAGCTGTGCAGTCAATCATTGATATCGTTGCCCTCTCACCCGATGATGGGGCAGTGATCGACCTCTGCCAGTCCTATAACATTGACCCAACCGAAGCGGTAATGCCCTTTCAAATGACTTGGGAGGGGCAGTCAGATTGGGATGAGAACGCGGAAATGAAGGGGAGTTGTATCCTCGTACCCATCCCCGATCCGAGGGTCCCCAATCGCGGCAAATTACTACGAGATCAAGGATATGCCGAAACCGTTGCGGCCGCGGGGGACTATCACATCACAGAGGATGGAACTTTTGTCCTCCTAACCACCTACGATCGCGCCCAAGCCGAGGAAAAAATCTGGTTTGCCAATCCCAACTTACGGTTCCGAGTTTCCCTAATTAAAACGAGTGAGGGAAGTGGAGTGGTGACGGCCTCATTTGCCTCAGAAATTCGCTCACTTTCAGGGAAGTAAGCAAGGAGGAATGGGGGGGGAATAGGGAATGGGGAATGGGAAAGAGACAACCGGGAATAGGGAATAGGAAATAGCTTATGACTTCAGAAAAAAACAATGATTTAATAACTCTGGCTCATTGGATGGCTGGCGATTTCAGCAACTATAAACAATCCTTTGAACAACCCCAAAAATTTGCCCATATCCATATTTTTTTTCGTCCCTTACCCAGGGAGTTTTTCAATGCCATTGGGTTTTACTCGGAACAAGTTTATGACTATGATTTGTGGAGTCCCTATCGTCAAGGTGTCCATCGCTTAATTGACCTCGGAGATCAAATTTATATTGAAAATTATAGTCTCAAAGATTCAGTACGGTATGCCGGAGCCGCAAGGGAATTAAGCATTCTCAAGACTATTACACCCGATTGTCTTCAACGACGCGATAACTGCTCCATGATTTTCCGACGAGACGGAGAAATGTTTCGAGGTAGTGTAGAGCCGGGAAATCGCTGTCTCATCGAAAAAAAAGGTTGTTCAACCTACCTCGTCAGTGATGTGGAAATTACCGAAACAACTTGGAACAGTCTTGATCGGGGGTTAGATGTCAATACTCATCAACAAGTTTGGGGTTCCACCTTTGGTCCTCTATGCTTTGAAAAGCGTGAAAGCTTTGCCTCCGAGTTAGGGCAGATCTAACTTACCGCTCAAGGAGATTAACCCTGTCACAGGAAATACTACAGCAACAAATGTTGCCCTAAAAAAAGAAATCCTGTGATATGTCCCATCTGTGGTTGTACTACATGAGCCAGACCCAATAGGAGATAATGTTAAATTATGTAAAATTTTCTCATAAAATATGGAAGTATGATAGCGTTCCATAATACTGCAAGTGAGGAGATTTCATAAATGGTTTTTGGCCCAGCATCTCGACTTGGAGTCAGTTTATTTGAAGAAACACCCCCTATAGAACTGATTTCAGGACGTTCAGAAGAAGAAGCTGAAAGCATTATTGCCGCCGTCTATCGGCAAGTCTTGGGGAATGCCTATGTGATGGAGAGCGAACGAGCAACCGTTCCTGAATCCCAATTCAAACGGGGAGAATTCAGCGTACGCGAGTTTATCCGCGCTCTGGCGAAATCTGACGTTTACCGTTCTCGCTTTTTCGAGACTTGTCCGCGGTATCGTTTCATTGAGCTGAATTTCAAGCATTTTCTCGGTCGCACACCTGATGGCTTAGAAGAGATGAGAGCGCACAGCACCATCTTGGATACCGAAGGATTTGAGGCAGAAATTGATTCCTACCTCAATAGCGATGAGTATCAGAATGCCTATGGGGAAAATATCGTTCCCTATTATCGAGGCTACAAAACCCAGCCAGGACAAACGATGGTTGGGTTTACTCATATGTTTGCGATGCTGCGAGGAGCTTCCAGCAGCGACTTCAAGGGCAGTCTTTCAGGAAAATCCCCGGTACTGAACAAATTCGTGATTCAGGAAACCCCCCTCGCGGTGATTCCCCCTTCCGGTGGCACTGTGGGCGATGGTTGGGCATTCCAAGAACCTCCGACAGGCGCACGGAGTCGTTTAGGACTAGGCGCAACAGCAGAAGGCAAAGTTTATCGAATTGAAGTGACTGGGTATCGTTCTGCAGGTGGCGTTAGCCGGGTTTCTAAATTTCGCCGTAGCAATCAAGTCTATATCGTACCATTTGATCGACTCTCCCAAGAATACCAACGGATTCACAAAGAAGGCGGCGTGATTGCCAGCATTACGGCTATCAACTAAAAACCCCTGACAAAAATGGGTCATAGATGTGCCAAAATGACCATCCCTGTGCTGAACTATTTTGATTTTCAGGAGAACCTCAATGAGTGTCGTGTTAGATGCGCCTGTAGAGCTTTGGTCTAGTAGCAGCTCCGAAGATAAGCAGCTTGTCATTCGGGCAGTTTACAAGCAAGTGTTGGGCAATCCCCATGTGATGGACAGTGAACGGCTCACTGTTGCAGAATCTCAGTTGTGCAATGGCGCAATTACGGTACGGGAATTTGTGCGTGCAGTGGCGAAATCTGACTTCTATCGGGGTCGGTATTTTGAATCCTGCGCGCCCTACCGCTTTGTTGAACTCAACTTCAAACATTTGTTGGGTCGCGCTCCCTTGGACCAAGCTGAACTTTCTCATCATATTCGTCTCTGTGTTGAAGAAGGCTATGAGGCAGAAATCGATTCCTACCTCGATAGTCAAGAATATCAGGAGAAATTTGGCGAAAATACTGTCCCTTATTATCAAGGGGCTAAAAGCCAAGTTGGACAAAAGCAAGTTGGCTACAATCGGACGCTTTCCCTCTATCAGGGATATGCCGGGGTTGACAGTGCTTTTTCTGCCTCTCGCTTAGTTGACGTCGTGGCAGGAAATAGTGGCAACAAGATTAACCTACCCACCACGGGTGGTCGAATCAGTGTTCGCAAGGATGCGACTGAGAAGATGTTCAAGATTTTGGTCAAGGGTGCTAAATTTGACAGTCCTCGTCGAGTTAGCAATACTGAATATCTGGTCTCAGGCGCGAAGATGACTCCCCAAATTCAACGGATTCATCGCGCTGGTGGCACCATTGTCAGCATCACAGAAGTTGTTTAACAACCCATAGGGTGATTGACTCGGTGGAGTTGTGCTGATTGGCATCTCGATCGAGTCAGTCACCAAATCTTTTCATAGTTGAAAACAACTTTGACCTTTTAAGTAATCACTTTTTAATTGAGGAGAGATACAATGTCGAGTTTAACTGGGGCTTTTGTCAGTGATCCTATAGAATTACGCCCCAATGCCACTGAGGATGATTTACAAGTTGTCATTCGTGCCGTTTACCGACAGGTATTAGGAAATGTGCATCTGATGGAAACTCAGCGCCTCACCAGTGCCGAATCCTTACTTCGCAATGGAGATATTACAGTGCGTGAGTTTGTCAGACAGGTGGCCAAATCGGATTTATATCAGTCTCTCTTTTTTAGCGTGTGTTCCGCCTATCGGTTTATCGAGTTGAACTGTAAGCATTTGCTCGGTCGCGCCCCTCTGGAACAGACGGAAATTGCTCAACACGTCCAAACCTATAACGAGCAAGGCTATGAAGCCGAAATTGATTCTTATCTCGATAGTGACGATTATATCCAAAACTTTGGCGAAAATATCGTCCCTTACCCTCGGAGCATTCGCAGCCAAACGGGTATCAAGAATGTCGGGTTTAATCGGATGGTTTCTTTACTAGGAGGAGCAGCTACTAGCGATAACACTAATAAAGCTCAGTTAATTGCTACTGTTGCCAGCAATCTACCCCAAAAAATCAAGGTTTCTAACGTGGGTTTGAGTGGAGCCTCTGGCAGCAGTGACAAGCGTTTTCGGGTTACTGCCGCTAAAGGGGGTGGTGCGAATGTCCGAATGAGCAATCTGAGCTATGAAGTCAGCTATGCTCAACTGTCTCAGAAAATTCAAAATATCCAGAAGACGGGTGGCAAGATTCTCAGTATTACTGAAGTTGGCTAAATCACCATCGGCTTGATATTTGTCTTGGATTTAGTTTGTCTTCGTTAATCTTGGGTATCTTCTACTTTCTCTAGAGCGAGTTTGTTATTCGCTCTTTTTCTATGGAAAATTTGAGTGAGACGCTTGAGAAATGATGTCATAATTGAGGAGTTATGAAACACGGTAGGGACACGGCATTGCCGTGTCCCTACGGGGATTGAACGATAAGTTGGTGTACCTCATAACCGTGGTTTCCGCTGTAAGTCTTTGAAACCCATCTCATGGAAAAGTTTTCATATCTTGCGCGCTCGTGAGGTAATCCTCTATTTTGCTGCCTCACAACTCTAAAGCTTTATTCCTGCATTCACCGCCGGAAAAAGGATATTTTTCTGAAGATTTGTAGTTCTTTCTGGGTAAAGGTTTCAGGGAGCAATGGGGGGTGCTCCATGACGATTTTAGATTTCACAGCCTTCGCGCTTTTTGATTCCCGATATCGCAATTTTCACTTGAATGAGGTGTAGCAGTTAGCTCCCCCCTAACCCCCCTAAAAAAGGGGGTCTTCTGCGCTCTTTGCGGTTGATTCAATCCTATCTTTAATTAATTACTTTAAATAAAAAAGTTTGTCCTGAATATTACTCAATTTTATTTAAAAGAAGAATAAATCAATCTTTTTTCAAGCGGAGGAACGGAAAGATGCTACCCCCAATAGCTGATAAAAAAATGCAGGCGTGGATACGAAGTCGTCACCTGATTTTTTCGGGTCAATTCCTCATTTTTGAAACTTTAGATTATCCAGCAGTTGAGCGATTTGAGGAATGTATTACTTGTCTAGGTGGGTGCTTAATTTCTGTTGAACCTGCCAAACGAGTTTGGATGGGAAATCATCGACAAGTTATTCTTTATCAAGCCAAAGGAAGTCTGCATACACCTCACCATGAACTGCGACAATATTGGTTCAAGTACGGCGGTTTTCAGACTCGATTTGATGAGAGAGTTTAATGAATAGGCGAAGATTCCGGTTTGGTGACACGAATGTTGGCGATGGGTAAAATATCGGAAGAAACCCCCTTAGATCACCCCAAATCTCCGAAGAAACTGGGTGTTACCCCTGTGGGGGTGAAATTCTCAGAAGAAACCGGCTTTTTGACATTGAGTGCTTAAGTCCTAATATAATATTAAAATAATTTTTGTTCCTTGGACAAAGTGAACTTTTTTGGTTAAAGTAAAGGAGACTTTTGCTCTATTGTGATTATGGACATTCACGAAATCGAAACATCTCTGAAAAATCCTGATTTTCAGTATCGACTGAAGGCGATCGCGGCTTTGAAGGACTACACACCTGAAATTGCCGTGCCCCTGTTAAGGAGCAAACTCAACGATCCAGAATTCTTAGTACGTTCCTTTGTCAGCAGGGGATTTGGGCAACAACAGACGGCGGAATCCTTCGCGGCACTGCTCCAAATTATGAAATTTGATAACACGCCCAATGTGCGAGCCGAGGCGGCCAATTCCCTTTCCCTCTTCGGCAAATGCGCGGCCTCTCATTTAGTCCTGACTTTTGTTAGGGATGATCACTGGCTGGTTCGTCGTAGCATTCTGGCAGTGCTGATAGATATGGAGTGCCACCGCGAACTTTTTGAGGTGTGTATCGAAGCCTTCGCGGGTGAAGATATGACCACCCAGGAAGCGGCTGTGGATGCACTCGGTACCTTAGGGGGAACCAGTCAGGAGCAGGCGGCACTGTCTCAATTATTGGAGCTGGCGGGTTCTGAGTCCGAACGGATTCGTCAGCACGTTGCATCGGCTTTGAAGCAGTTTGATGATCCGCGAGTCAATGAAGTCTTGAGTGAACTCCGGCAAGACTCCCATTATCGAGTTGTTGCCGCCGCTTTGGAAGATTTACTAGAGAACAGTTAGGAATGTTCTATTGTTCACTGATTAAGCTTGACGAAACTGTTTTAAGGCAGTGATTAAATGGTCAAAAGAAATACCCAATAAATCCTGTTCCTCTGAACTAAAGTGTTGCAAGCTCACTGTTTTTAAATGTTCTAATCCACAAAGCATCGCGGAAATAGGAACCCCCAATTCTTGATAAAGTAGTTCCATATTTTTCAGTCCTTCGTCGCTGGTAAATTTAGGATTTTTCCCGGCAATGCTGTATGTAATACAGCGCAGGAAATGCCAAAAATCTCGCCAACAGGCTTCGGCGCGTTCTGGAGGATAAAGGTCATTACCCGGTGCAGTGATATGGGGAAATTCGGCTAACACTTTTTCCCTGGCATCAGCAACAAGATTAGAGGCAAGCTCTCGCAGTAATCTCGCTTGTTCTAGGCTCACAGATGTATCCTGAGCCTGGTTTTTAATGCCTTCTAAATCGTCATCTGTAAGATATCGACCTTCATCATCAGCTTTTTGAAAAATGGCGATAACTTCATCTGAATATAAGTTTTTCCAAGTGGCAAAACTGACAATTCTGGCTTTGGGAATTAATTTTTGGGCTTTTTCACTCAATGGCATAGTCTCAAGAATTGCACTCAATAGTGGGACTCAATCCCAGTTATAGACGAGAATTATGAGAAGTTTGATTAAGATTTGTTACAATTAAGCCAGTCAAAGATAGGGATGTGGTACAAAGGAAGTCTTGGATGAGTCGGATCAATACTTCGTTTCATAACGAAATATGACTGGGTTAGCCAAAAAAAGACGAGACTTAAGGCGATCGCGTATCATCCTGTTTTCAGGGACAGATTGAAGGAGCTAAAATTTCATCTATGTTTAAACAATTTCAGCAATTTTTAGAAAAAGAGCTGTTTGAGCGTTTCGCACTAGAAAGTCGTCTCATTCCCTCTGGTTTGGAATCTTTGGTGAGTGCTAGAGGCAAAAATCCCGCGACGATTCAAAGTTGGTGTTATCAATGCCCTGAACTACGAAAAATTCGCTACACCTACATTGATGCGGGGGAAACGGCGCAAATTTTTAACAGTGTGATTTATCCGAATTATAATTACGATCTGCCGTTACTGGGGATTGATTTTTTAGCATTTGGACGGAAGAAAATCTTGGTAGTAATAGATTTTCAGCCTTTGTTTCGTGAGGGTTATTATATGGACAAGTATATCGAGCCAATGAGGGAAGTTAAAGAGAAATATAGTGCTTTGGTACAAAACTTGGAAATGAAGTTTTATGATGCAAACCAGTATTTTTCTCCTCATTTGCTCTTTGCCAAAACGGACGCAGAAACAGTGGTCAACGAATTATTTCCAGCTTATCAAGAATATGTCCAGTTATATTTCAAACTACTAGAGGGAGCCTCTCCGCTCACCACTCCAGAAGAGATGCAACGCATTGTTAAGGCACAAAAAGATTACGATCAGTATAGTGTGGAAAGAGATCCGGCATCGGGGCTATTCAGCAGCTATTTTGGCCATGAATGGTCTGAGCGATTTCTCTATGAGTTTTTGTTTGAAGATGCTGTTCCTTTAGCCGTTCCTGCTGGAGCCAAATAAATTAAAAATGACTCTCTATCAGCCTTTTTTAGATTACGCGATCGCCCTTTTAAGGGAACGACTTGACCTAGCTCCCTATCCTATTCCTGCTGGTTTTGAACGGAAAGAATGTCTAACTGGGAAAGGAAAAAAAGAGCAATTGGTTGTTACTACCAGTTATGCTTTTAAATCTTCAAAACTGAGGCAAATTCGCGCTGCTCATGTGGAGGGTGGTGATGCACTTCAGGTACTTAATTTCGTCATTTTTCCCCAGTTAAATTATGATTTGCCTTTTTTTGGGGCGGATTTAGTAACTTTGCCGGGTGGACATTTAATTGCTTTAGATATGCAGCCGCTTTTCCATGATGAGGCTTATCAGAAGCAATATTCGGAGCCGATTTTACCGATTTTTAACCATTATCAAAAGGAGTTACCTTGGGGGGGAGATTTTCCTGAGGAGGCAAAACCTTTCTTTTCTCCTGCTTTTCTTTGGACTCGTCCCCAGAAAATGGAAGCAGTGCAAACTCATGTCTTTGCAGCTTTTCAGGATTATCTACAAGCTTATCTTGATTTTGTTGAGGGGGCGCAACCTGTAACTGATGGTGAAAGGTTGGCGCAGAGTCTTCAAGCTCAACGGAATTATATCAATTATCGGGCTGAAAAAGATCCGGCTAGGGGGATGTTTACGCGTTTCTATGGTGAGGAGTGGACTGAGGAGTATATTCACGGGTTTCTGTTTGATTTGGAACGGTATATGGGATGATTTTTAGGCTTTTGGGGTCTTCTTTTGATCGCGTGCTCGCCCTAAGAGCATAGCAAACCTGGCTCTCCTTGGTGATTGGTTAAGGTGCGAATAGGGGACACGATGAGCGCGATCGTCTTTCGTTTCAACAAATAGATTATTACTGCAACAGCACCATCCATGACTTACCCCGATAGCTTCCCACACCAAGAGAAATCGCGAGTGAGATGCTGGCACTTCAATAACAATTAATCAACCGAAAATGAATTTTGCCTAAAGTTGGGAACAGTAAATTCAAACCATTGACTATCTTTAGAATATTCTAGGCTGCATCCTTCTTTTTTGGTAACTGTAACTAGGATAAAGTGAATCAGTCCAAGTTTGTCTTGATGAGATAGTTGACTAACGGTGGGTAATAGCTCACTCAGAGGCATATTCTTTGTCTGTGATGATCATATCCTTCACCCAATGCCAGGATCTTGATAAAATTTACTTGAGTTATTTGAGAAGTAGCTCAGGACGCGATCGCGAGCATAGCTAACTAGGCTCTCTTTGGTAGTTGATTGAGGCGCAGGTAATTGCTTGAGGTGCGATCGCGTATAAACTTGCTCTGGGAAACCATCTGAATCGGGTTTCCTTAGAGGGAGCATCTCATTTGGATAAATTCCTAGTGCCCGCGTTTCCCTGGGGAGGGGAGCTAATAGGGAGCTATCGCCTCCCAGTCAAGTTTTTTTGCTTTTTTCAGATGCTCCATAAAATAGTCAAATCCTGGGCTATAATCGCGGCTTTCCAGTAGATGAAGTATATTATTCTCGGTGGTGAAAGCCAGATGTTTCCTGAGTGATAACAGGAAGCCAGAGGCTTGTACTAATTTTTATATATCTGATTCCCTTGGCAAGCGCGATCGAAAAAGTCTAGTCATTCCCAATAAAAATGAGACGCGTTAAATCTAGCCAATTCTTACTGTGACTGTTTTTTTTATTTCTAAATATACGTTAAAATGATTATATTACTTCAGATGAATTCCTTAGTGCCTTAGTGCCTTAGTGGTGTCTAGTCATTCCCAATCAAAATGAGACGTGTTAAATCTAGCTTCTTCTTACTGTGACTGTTTTTTTAGTTTCTGAATATATAGTAATTCCCATTAAAGTTGGAACTTCCCATCAGTCAGAAAAGTTGGGTTTCACTACCGTTCAACCCAACCTACCTGTCTCATTCTTACCAGGAATTACTATAGGTTGAAATGACTATAATACTAGATATAGGGAACAATATCATGATTTTGGGTTTAATTATAATATCTGCGATTTTCCCTCTCCAGAAAATATTAAAAAATCTTCATGATTCCCTGAAAAGTCGTGGGTTAATTATCTGTTTGTTTGCACTGTTGATTATTTTAGATTTTTCCACGCCACCTGAGTACATTTTTGGCTATTTTTACACAGGAACAATTCTTATTACTAATACTCAATATAGTCGTTTTGCTAAATTAAAAGTAACATTAATAGCTTCCTTTTTAACCTTATTAAATCTGGTAATGCCTCATCATAATCAAATTCTATTATCTACCGTAGCTAATCGTTTAATTGTGGTAATTGCCTTAGCTGTAACCGCGTGGTTAAGCGAGCGCAATCAAGATTATCAAGACAGAATCGCGCAGGCTCAAGCCCAATTACAATCCCAAGAAAAATTAGCTCAAATGCGCGAAGATTTTGTTTCCACCTTAAGCCATGATTTAAAAACCCCTTTATTAGGAGCCATTGAAACCATAAATGCCTGGAAACAAGGTAATTTTGGAGAAGTGACAACCCCCCAAGAAAAAGTATTAGAAACTATGACGCGATCGCATAAAATGAGTCTGCAATTAGTAGAAACATTACTAGATGTTTATCGCATAGATGCGGAAGGATTAAAATTACAATTATCACCAATAAATTTAGTCGATATTGCCGAAAATGTCATTACATCCTTAAGAGAATTATCTGCCTCACGACGAGTCTATATTAATATTAGTTATGGCGATTCAGACTTTCGTCGTACCTTATGGGTAAAAGGAGATTTATTGCAAATACAACGAGTTTTTGTCAATTTATTAACTAATGGTATTAATCATTCACCGAGAGGGGGAAAAGTCGAAATTATCATGGAATCAGATCGGACTAATCATATAGTAAAAGTCATCGATCAAGGGGCAGGAATTAGCGAAAATGACTTCCCCCTGTTATTTGAACGATTTTATCAAGGATATCGCGATCGTCAAGCCAAAGGAGCCGGTTTAGGATTATATTTATCCCGTCAAATAATTGAAGCCCATCATGGTATAATTTGGGCAGAAAACCGTTTTCCTAACGGAGCCTTATTTGCCTTTAGCCTTCCGGCAATTCCCCCCTATGAAACCTAATGCTCCCATCAGAATTTTATTAGTTGAAGATGACGAATTATTTCGCCTTGGTTTACAAACCAGATTACAAAAAGAACCTGATTTAGAAATTATTGCCGAAGCTGAAGATGGAGAAACCGCGGTAGAATTAACCCAAGAATATTTACCCGATCTCATACTATTAGATATTGGTTTACCTGGAATTGGCGGCCTAGAAGCCTGTCGTCAAATTAAACAACAACATCCCGATATTCCCATTTTAGTATTAACTTCTCATTCTCAAAAAACCTTAATTGAACGATTAATTACTTTAGGAGTTCAAGGATATTGTTTAAAAGGAATAGCCGCCGAAACCTTAATTTTAGCCCTTCGCTCCGTCGCCACGGGAGCCTCTTGGTGGGATAAAATTGCCACAACGGAAATTAGAGCCGCGCTCAGTAGTGTTGAATTGGTTAAAGTTATTAAAGAAGAAGTCACAGAAAATCCTTTAACCAAGCGAGAACAAGAAATTTTAGCCCTCATTGCCCTCGGAAAAAATAATCAAGAGATCGCGGAAAATTTATATATTTCCTCTGGCACAGTTCGTGTTCATGTTCATGCTATTTTACAAAAATTAGAAGTGCGCGATCGGACTCAAGCCGCGATTTTAGCAGTACAAAAAGGATTAGTCTCTGAATACCTCATTAATTCCCCCCTTGATAAGGGAGGTGAGGGGGGATCTAATTTCGAGGGGGGTAAAAACCTCATTAATTCCCCCAAAAATTCGGGGGGATAAGGGGATCTAAATATAATACATAACATCCAACTGTCGTCTGGCATTACGTCTATCTGTAAGATCTTGAAGGGTATATTTCTGTAAAACAGAATTAGCAATTTGACGTGACTCTTGCCACACTTCCCAAAGTACAGCACTTTCCACCGTTTTTGGAGGTACATTTTTCTCCGACTGTTCCAAATCAGAACCCTCCAAACAAGTCAAAATTTCTAAGATATTAATTTTCCAAGGTTCTCGCGCCAAAAAATAGCCCCCCTTCGCCCCCCGTTGGCTGCGAATAATTCCACCCCGTCTTAACATCGCTAATAATTGTTCTAAATAGCGATCGGGAATGTTTTGTTGAGTCGCAATTTGACGAATTTGCAAAGGTTCACCATCATTATAGTGAGCAGCTAACTCTAAGAGAGCCAAAATCGCGTATTCACTTTTACAGGAAAGTTCTACCATACTCGAATTTTATAATACCCAAATTTTCAATCTCATACCCAGGTCTATTATACTCCGGTTCGACCATCGGGTTTTCTTACTATAGTAACCTCGACGATTAGGACCTTGTTAATGGCCCAAACCATTGACTTTAATGCTTCTTCCCTCATCCTTCTTCCTCCTTCCTTCTTCCTTCTTCCTCCTTCCCTCATCGTTCTTCCTTCTGCTCTATTTCACAAAAAAATAGGGTGGACTTGCGCCACCCTACTATCAATCATTATCACCTTAAATTAGAAGGTGAAAGTCGTTCTGATCGTACCAGTGACAATATCGCTATCATTTTTGTTTTGGTTAGGACTTGTAATCCATACCACACCCGGAGTAATAGAAATATTGTCCGTCAATTGTAACTTGTAGAAAGCTTCCACGTGCCAAGAAGCAACTTGATTCTTACCACCCAAGGAGAAACTATTGGCAGTAATACTAGAGAGATAGGGTTCACGACCTAACACAAACCCTAACAAGTTACCCGGTTTACCGAGGTCAGGGAAAGCTAAAGTCGTTGCATAAGTCCACAGTTTCGCATCAGTCAGTCCAATGACACGACCATTGCCGTAGGTCACAAAACCACCAAAGACAAAGCCCGGAGTCACACGCCAAGACATATTGAACGCATAGGAGTCACTGACTACTTTGCGACCCTTCGGTTGTGTTGGACCAAAGAAGGCATCACCGAGACTATTAGCATAACCTGTACCCGTGTAACCACCCAGCACCGCAGCACCCGTCGCAGCACCGCCATCATAGCCCCAATTCCCTCTGCTAAAATAAGAGTGGTTGTAAGCCAGAGCAAATTGGAAACTAGGAGCCGGAGTAAAGGTCAACTGCGCCATTGTAGATTGGTCGCCATTGAATAAACCATTTCCCTGAGTCGGATTTCCTGCTGTTGCAGCTAAGTAACCCAAGGAGAAAGATGTCGGTCCAAAAATACCACCTAATAAACCTTTGCCACCAAAGGCATAGTTGATGCCAGCACCAGCACCACCACCTAACCGATAAATGGGGTTTCTTTGTCCAAAGAGTGTAATAGCTCCATTACCACCATCACCATCATCAAAATAAGGGTTGACAGTGGGCATAATGTCATCCCACGCGCCAGCATTCGCTGCCAAGGTGACATTGAGGCGATCGCCGAGGGGGAATTGATACTTTAAAGTATCAAGTCTAAAGGTGTTATCAGGAGTAACATTCTGCCAATTCAGAGAGCCAGAAGAAGTCCGGCCATAGGAGAATGGCGTGCCATTACCCGCTTGTAAACGAGTCACTAATAAGTCGCGACCCGTAAAGCTCGTGTTTAAATTCAGACGAACGCGGTCTTGGAAGACAGCCTGATTTTGATTGGGATTGCTACTACCTAGGGTTTTAAAATTAACAGGACCGACCTTACCATTAGATAAGTTAGCCGCGACACCAAAAATAGCTTCCCCAGTTAATTTGGTTGTAGTTGAGAACTGATTCGCTTCCAATTCTGATGTGCGTGCTTCCAGAGCATCTACACGACCGCGCAGCGCAGCTAATTCCGCGGCAAATTCTTCTTGCAGACGTTGCACGGCGGCTAAATCTTCTCTTGTTACCAAGTTCGCGGTGGAAGACGCGATTAACTCACTGACTTTATCCAAACACGCGTTTAAACCCGCGGCAAATTCATAACGGGTCATGGCGCGGTTGCCCTTGAAGGTTCCGTCAGGATAACCCGCGATACAACCATAACGCTCTACCAAGGATTGCAGAGCTTGGAAAGCCCAGTCTGTCGGTTGAACATCAGACAACTGAGAGACGGAAGTGACTTGCCCTTCAGCATTAGCAGCACCTTCACTGCTGTACTCGTTGAGTTGTTGTAACGTCGAAGGATCTTGACCCGCGGGAGCCGCTTGTGCCACGACTGCCGGGGACTTAGGTAAAATCAGTTGCGCCTGTTTGGGGCTCGCTTCAAAGGGCTTCAGAGAAGTCGCGGTGGTGCTTACCACTGCCTCCGATTGATTCACCGCGGTTTTAGCTTGTGCCGCCTGAGTCCCAAGAGTCTCAGAGGTCGGCTGGTTATCGGCTGCCAACGCGCTAGAGGAAACCACAAGGGCCGCTCCCAATACCGCGGGGCTAATACACAAAGAATTCCAAAAAAATTTAGACATTTTTACTCTCATCCTCACACCGATTACTTACAGAGAGACCGTTTTAGGCTTCTATATGGTCAGTTGTCTAGTAGGCTAACATATTTTTGAACAATGTCAAAAAATGAGCCATTTATTTTGATCCGGTTCCGACTTCAGTCTGGTTATCCAAAGATGACAATGCCGATAAGGTTCTGTTTCTTTGTGCCGCGCTGACGTGGTTCCTATATTGTTTATCACAAATTGGCTTCACTAGCAGACTTTCTTACAGATCAAGAGCCCTTAGACGATAATTATTCATTACATCAGTCGGTGTCCCAAAACCGTAAAAACCTGTCTTTGTTCAAATAATTGTAACAATTCTCCGTTAATTTTCTTTTGGGCCACTTCTTGTCTGAGGATTTTCAGAGCCACTTCCGTCGGTAAACCCTTTTTATAGGGGCGATCTCCCGCGGTGAGGGCATCATAAATATCACTAATGGCCATGATTTGGGATTGAATCGGAATATCGGGTGCTTTTAACCCACAGGGATAACCACTGCCATCGAGTTTTTCGTGATGTCCATGGGCAATGGCCGGGACATCTTTTAAGTCTTTTGTCCAAGGAATGCGTTTGAGAAATTCGTAGGTGTGGATCACATGATCTTCGATGCGGAGCCGTTCGTCCCCTGTGAGAGTCCCTCTCGGTATCATCAGTTGTATTAATTCTTCTGGGGTGATCAGGGGTTTAATTTCTCCATCAATATCTCGATAAGTGAGGTGAGAGAGTTCTCGTAACTGAGCTAAGGGTTCCGCGGTTAAAATATGCGGTTCGTTGGCTTCAAGGAGAATATTCCAATAATGATTTAATTTGGCTTTGGCAATGTCTAACTCCTTTTCTACTTGGGTTAGATTTTGACAATACCCACAAATAGCTTTATTCTCTGAGGGCAAATTACGCGAGTGTTCTAATAAATGCTGATACTTCTCGTTTATACAGTCCATTTCTAAGGTTCGTTGCGCGAGGGCAAAACGATGACGCATGACTTCTAATTGTCCGGGGTATAGTTTTTTTTGTTTCGTTAAAATAGCTTCTGGAACTCCTATTTTTCCCACATCATGCAGTAAGGCCGCGTAGCGAATTTCTTGGATTTGCCTCGGACTTAATTGGATTAACTGTAGGGGCCCTTCTGTAACTGTATTGACTTCCTTAGATAACCTAACTGTCAATTCGGCCACTCGTTCCGAATGTCCTGATGTACAAGGATCTCTGGCTTCGATTACTTGTACTGAAGCTTTGACAAACCCTTCAAATAAATTTTCGATGCTTTCTTGGAGGTTATTGCGTTCAATGGAAATCGCGGCTTGAGATGCCAGCGATCGTACTAGCCTTTCTTCCCATTGGGAATAGGGTTGTGTTAACTCCGAAGTATTTTCAATGGTTAATATCTCGTGGGCTTTGATTTTACGATTAATTAATTGTAAAACTCCCATGATATCCCCTTGACGGTTTTGCATCGGTAGGACTAAGACCGATCGCGTCCGGTAATCAAAATCTTCGTCAAAATTACGAGCTAATTTATAAGGAACATCAGGGGGAATTTCATAAGCATCTGGTAAATTTAAACTTTCCCCTGTTAACGCGACATAACCCGCTAAACTTTTGCGAGTCATGGGCATGGCAAATTCGTTAAAAGAGAGGGCCGATCGCGAATCATTTTGAGCGACTTTAAATAGTAACTTAGGTGTATTATCTGTATAGTCGACTAAATAAAGACTACCCGCGTCACTCCAAGTAATTTCCCTACTCTTCGTTAAAATTAGATTTAATAACTCTCCTAAATCTTGAGTTCCCGATAAGGCCGCGCCAATATCTAAAAGCTCTTCGATTAGCTCTATCTTTTCTAAGTATTTGTCCCAGAATTCCTGCTTATTTAACAGGAAGGTGCTTGGGGAGAGGCTCATGGGCTTATCCTCTGTCCTTTTATTCGTTTTTAATTTTAATGGATTCCTGAAATTACTTGTGCCAGAGCCAAGTCTTTCTCTGTTAACCGCTTTGAAAAATCTAGGCAAACCTAGCAAAACTCCGCGGTATAAGTTTCTTAAGCAATCTTTCCTATCGCTTTACGCTTCCTCAGTATCGAGGTTGCCCAGGAAATCCCAGTTAGAGTTAGAATAATAACCGTGTCTAGCGGTTATTATTCCAGAAAGCTTGATTTTTTTATTCAGTTGATGCCACAGGCTCCAAACGTGCTTGGTTGAGTTCACCTCAACAAAGGCGGTTAAGGAGCCTGGTATTTTTTCCGACAATCTCATCCCCGGGCGACCGATAGCTAACGCCGCCGCTTCATCACAAGCCTTGCCATACATCCTGAGATATTTGACTAAGCCAATAATACTAGAATAAGCAGGATTGACCGTTATTAGCTCAATCCCTCTGTTAAAAAGTATTGAATTTAATAACTTAAAAAATTCAGAATAAGCCCAAGAAGATAACATTCGAGCATATTTCTTACCCCTTTCTCTAAGTTGTTCTTTCTTCTTAGAGAAATCTAATTCTTCACCAACTACAGGACATTGGTATTTAGTAGCCAACGCCGCTAATTCTAGGCAAGCTTTCACAATTTGAGCTTGTTGTTTGCCCTTGGGTAAACCAGTTTGTAATGGTATTTGACCGTGAGCTTTTAGATTGCCGACCGCATCAATATAAGCCCAACCAATTGAAAGAGGATTCATGTCTATACCGATACAACCATAATCTACAGAACGTGATACCCGCTCAACAGTGGAGGGTGTGAAACTAACAGCAACACACCATTTACCATCCTTGTAATAGAAGTGCCAAGTTTTAGCCCCTATAGTTGGTAATCGGTTAATGTTGCGAGGGAAATCGCCAATTTTAGACTCGACATATTTACCAAACTTAGACTCTAAACAAGCCGGAACTCTAAACTTAAGATTACTCCCGTCCCACTGACACACCTGATTACCGTAAGATTCCTCCTTAGAGCCAACGATAAAAGCTTGATTCTTAGGCACTCTAACCCTTACAGGTATTGACTGTAGGGTGGCTAATATTTGCCGATACCGGGTTAACTTACGTTTTTTATTGTGTATCTGAAAGCGTAAGTTTTGCCAGTTAGTTTGACGATACTTTAAGGAACTAGACAAAGGAAACACACAGCCCGATTTACTATTTTGCCAGTTTTTTTTCCGGTAAAACTTCCGAGCTAATTT
>Ga0209812_10000367_pt1 | contig 41980 bp, 37 predicted proteins | sample JI71714BDNA_FD_187502 | JGI IMG/M metagenome (GOLD analysis project Ga0209812, IMG submission 187502) | Wastewater effluent complex algal communities from Wisconsin, to seasonally profile nutrient transformation and Carbon sequestration -... | ecosystem: Engineered > WWTP > Effluent > Algae...
CAACCGCGCGTCTGCTGTGCGGGGCCGCAACGTTCCTGGCACTGGCCGTCACCGGCACGCCGGTCATGGCGCAAGAGGCTGAAGAGCCGGCTGCCGTCGAAGGCGAGGGCGACGACATCGTCGTCACCGGCATTCGCGGATCGATCCAGTCCTCGCTCGATGCCAAGCGCGAAGCGACCTCGATCGTCGAAGTGATCACCGCTGAAGATCTCGGCCTGCTCCCCGACCTCTCGATTGCTGATACCCTCGCGCGCCTACCCGGCGTCACCGCCCAGCGCGTTCGTGGCCGTTCGCAGTCGGTCTCGATCCGCGGCCTCGGTCCGGACTTCTCGCTCGCGTTGCTCAATGGCCGCGAAGTCGTGTCAGCGGGTAACAACCGCGGCATCGAGTTCGACCAGTTCCCGTCCGAGCTGATCAACCAGGTGCTGGTCTACAAGACCGCCGATGCCGGTCTGGTCGGCCAGGGGCTGTCCGGCACGGTCGACCTGCGCACCGTTCGGCCGCTGCAGTTCAACGAGCGGGTGGCCTCGGTCAACCTGCGCGGCGAAAAGAACTCGCTGGGCGAGCTGAATTCGGATTCCGACGACATCGGCAGCCGCTTCTCGGCCTTCTACGTCGATCAGCTGATGGACGGCCAGCTCGGCGTCGCGCTGGGCTATGCCCGCCTCGATTCGCCGGGTCAGGCGCAGCGCTGGGAAGCGTGGGGCTTCCCGACCGACATCGGTGGCGCGCCGGCAGGGGCGTCGACGCTGGGTGGCGGCAAGATCCAGGCCTCCTCGACCGACAACGTCCGCCAGGGCCTGATGGGTGTCCTCGAATACAAGGCCACCGACACCTACAACACCACGCTGGATTTCTACTACTCGAAGTTCGATCGCGCCGAAACGACGCGCTTCCTCGAAGTCGGGCTGGGCTGGTCGGGCGCGCGTCTGACCAACCCGACGGTCCGCGACAACGTCGTGGTTGGTGGCACATTCCAGGGCGTGCGCCCGGTGCTGCGCAACGACCTGAACGAGGGTGACGACAAGCTCTTCGCGATCGGCTGGAACAACGAGTGGACCTTCGGCGACAACTGGGTCGCGACCTTCGACCTCAGCCATTCGCGCGCCGATCGTCAGGAGAGCATCCTCGAAACCTACGCCGGTACTCGCGCCGGCGTGGTCGACAACGTCGCGTTCGCGCTGGATCCCTTCCGCGCCCCGCAGTTCACCTTCTCGCGCAATTACGCCGACCCGACGGCGATCGTGCTGACCGATCCGGGAGGCTGGGGTCAGGACGGCTACATCAAGACGCCGGAAGTCGACGACAAGCTGACCTCGTTCCGCCTCGACTTCGAGAAGAGCTTTGCTGAGGGCATGTTCAGCAGCGTCAAGTTCGGCCTCAACCGGGCCGACCGCTCGAAGCAGCGCCAGGTGCCGGAAGCCTTCCTCGACCTGCTGAACAACCGCGCGCCGGTGGCGATTCCCGCGCAGTTCCTGATCAATCCGGTCGATCTGTCGCACGCCGGCGTGCCGGGCTCGATCAGCTACGACATCAACGGCGTGCTCGGCACCTTCTACCGGCTGCGCGACAACATCAACGCCGACATCGTCAACAAGCAGTGGGTGGTGGACGAGGAAATCACCACGGCTTACCTGCAGGCGAATGTCAGCACGATGCTGGGCGAGATCCCGGTGCGCGGCAACATCGGCGTCCAGGTGGTCCACGCCGACCAGAGCTCGGACGGCTTCTCGGTGATCCAGGGTAATGCCGCGAATGCCGTGCCGTTCAACGGCGGCACCAGCTACACCGACGTGCTGCCGAGCGCGAATCTGGTGTTTGAAGTGAACCCGGAGAACATGGTCCGCTTTGGCGCCGGTCGCCAGCAGGCCCGACCGCGCGTCGACCAGATGCGCGCCAACAACAACACCAGCCTGGAGTTCTCGGGCCAGAATGCCGGTCGCTGGTCACGCAGTGGCGGCAACCCGGAATTGCGTCCGTGGGAAGCCAACGCCTTCGATCTGGCGTGGGAGAACTACTTCATCGACGGTGGTTACGTCGCTCTGGCGTACTTCTACAAGGACCTGCGGACCTACGTCTACGACCAGAACACCGGCTTCAGCACCGCCGGTCTGACGCCGCCGGCCGGCTACACCGGCCCGACGCCGCAGTCGGTGGGCGTCTACAGCCGCCCCGCCAATGGCGAGGGCGGCAACATCAAGGGCTGGGAGTTCTCGCTGTCGCTGCCGTTCAACGCCTTCAGCGATGCGCTCGACGGTTTCGGCCTGATTGCCAACTACTCCGACACCAGCAGCTCGATCAAGCGGCTGGGTCCGGATGGTCCGGATGAGCCGATCGCCGGCCTGTCCGAGAAGGTCCGCAACATCACGCTGTACTACGAAAACCACGGCTTCTCGTTCCGTGCCAGCCAGCGTTCGCGTTCCGACTTCCTCGGCGAAATCCAGGGTTTCGGCGCCGATCGTGCGCAGGTCTACATCGACGGCGAGGATCTGGTCGACATCCAGACCGGCTACACCTTCGGCAGCGGTCCGCTGGAAAATGTCTCGGTGTTGCTGCAGGTCAACAACCTGACCGACGAGCCATATCGCCAGTTCTTCCAGCAGACCGGCCTGACCCAGCGCTTCGAAGAGTACGGCCGTCAGTACCTGCTGGGCTTGACCTACCGCTTCTGACGCGGATTGAAGGCCTGGAGCTTGGCCTTGGAGCCCCCGCCGGGAAACCGGCGGGGGTTTTTTCTGTCTGCGCCCGGCACCCGGGCATGAAAAAGGCGGTGGCATGACGCCACCGCCCGATGCTTGCCGCGTAGCGGATCAGGCCGCTTTCTTGGCCGGCTGCTGACCCTTCGCGCCGCCGGGGCCGCCGGCGAGCTGGCGCAGCACGTACTGCAGGATGCCGCCGTGGCGGTAGTACTCGACTTCCTTCGGCGTCTCCAGCAGGGCGCGGACCTGGAAGGTCTTGACGCTGCCGTCCTCGGCGGTGGCCGTCACGGTGAGCGTCTTGCCGGTGCCATCACCCAGGCCGTCGAAGTCGAAAGTCTCGCGACCCGTGAGGCCCAGCGACGCGGCGCTCTCGCCCTCCATGAAGCGGCAGGGCAGCACGCCCATGCCGACCAGGTTCGAGCGATGGATGCGCTCGAAGCTCTCGGCGATCACCGCCTTGACGCCGAGCAGCATGGTGCCCTTCGCCGCCCAGTCGCGCGAGGAACCGGTGCCGTACTCCTTGCCGGCCAGCACGACCAGCGAGGTGCCGGCGGACTGGTAGCGCATCGAGGCGTCGTAGATCGAGGTCACTTCACCGGTCGGGAAGTGGGTGGTGAAACCGCCCTCGGTGCCCGGCGCCAGCTGGTTCTTCAGCCGGATGTTGGCGAAGGTGCCGCGCATCATGATGTCGTGATTGCCGCGCCGCGAGCCGTAGCTGTTGAAGTCGGCGTACTGCACGCCGCGCTCGGTGAGGAAGGCACCGGCCGGGGTGGTCGGCTTGAAGTCGCCGGCCGGGCTGATGTGGTCGGTGGTGATCGAGTCGCCGAGCAGCGCCAGTGCGCGGGCGCCCTTGACGTCGCTGACCGGCGAGGTCGTCAGCGTCATGCCGGTGAAGTAGGGCGGGTTGGCGATGTAGGTCGACTGCTCGTTCCAGCCGTACTGGTCGCCGCCGGTGACCGCGATCTGCTGCCAGCGCTCGTCGCCCTTGAACACGTTGGCGTAGGAGCGGCGATACATGTCGTTGCTGATGCTGCTCCGGACGGTCTCGGCGATCTCGTGGTTGGAGGGCCAGATGTCCTTCAGGAACACCGGCTGGCCATCGCTGCCGATGCCGATCGGCTCGGAGGTCAGATCGATGTCCACCGTACCGGCAATGGCATAGGCCACGACCAGCAGCGGCGAGGCCAGATAGTTCAACTTGATCTCGGCGTGGACGCGACCTTCGAAGTTGCGGTTGCCCGACAACACGGACGCCGCAACCAGATCACCCTCGCCGATGCCCTTGCTGATCTCGACCGGCAGCGGACCGGAATTGCCGATGCAGGTGGTGCAGCCGTAGCCGACCACGTTGAAGCCGCTGGCGTCCAGCGCGTCCAGCAGGCCGGCGGCCTTCAGGTAGTCGGTGACCACCTGCGAGCCTGGCGCCAGCGAGGTCTTCACCCACGGCTTGACCTTCAGGCCCTTCTCCAGCGCCTTCTTGGCCACCAGGCCGGCGCCCAGCATCACCGAGGGGTTGCTGGTATTGGTGCAGGAGGTGATCGCGGCGATCGCGACCGCGCCGTCGACCAGTTCGAAGGTCTCGCCATTGCGGGTGACCGTGGCGGTGCCCGGCGTGGCCGACTTGCCCTTGGCGGCACGGGCCTCGGCCATCGGGGCGAGGGCATCGCGATAGTTCTGCTTGACGTTCTCCAGCAGCACGCGGTCCTGCGGACGCTTCGGGCCGGCGAGGCTGGGCTTGACGTCGGCCAGATTCAGTTCCAGCACGTCGGTGTAGTCGCAGTCCGTGGCACCGGCTTCGCGGAACAGGCCCTGAGCGCGGTAGTAGGCCTCGACCAGCGCGATCTGCTCCTCGGTGCGGCCGGACAGCCGCAGGTAGTTCAGCGTCTCGCCGTCGACCGGGAAGAAGCCGCAGGTCGCGCCGTACTCCGGCGCCATGTTGGCGATCGTGGCACGGTCGGCCAGCGGCAGCTCGTTCAGGCCCTCGCCGAAGAACTCGACGAACTTCTCGACCACGCCGCGCTTGCGCAGCATCTGGGTGACGGTCAGCACCAGGTCGGTCGCGGTCGAACCCTCCGGCAGCTTGCCGTGCAGCCGGAAGCCGATGACCTCCGGGATCAGCATGGTCGAGGGCTGGCCGAGCATCGCGGCTTCCGCCTCGATCCCGCCGACGCCCCAGCCGAGCACGCCGAGGCCGTTGATCATCGTGGTGTGCGAATCGGTGCCGACCACGGTGTCCGGGTAGACGTGCATCTGGCCGCGCTCTTCACGGACGAAGGCGACGCGGGCCAGGTGTTCCAGGTTGACCTGATGGACGATGCCGGTGCGCGGCGGCACGACCTTGAAGTTGTTGAAGGCCTTCTGGCCCCAGCGCAGGAACTCGTAGCGTTCCTGATTGCGCTGGAATTCGATCCGGGCGTTCAGATCGACCGAGTCGGCCGTGCCGAAATGGTCGACCTGCACCGAGTGGTCGATCACCAGTTCGGCCGGAATCAGCGGATTGATCTTCTTCGGATCACCGCCGAGCGCCTGCATGGCATCGCGCATGGCGGCGAGGTCGACCACGCAGGGTACGCCGGTGAAGTCCTGCATCACCACGCGCGCCGGCATGAAGGCGATTTCCTTGGTGGACGGCACCTTCGGGTTCCAGTCCAGCACGGCTTCGACATCGGCGGCGGTGACGTTGACACCGTCCTCGTGGCGCAGCAGGTTCTCCAGCAGGACCCGCAGGCTGTAGGGCAGGCGCGACACGCGGAAGCGCTCTTCGAGGCGCTTGAGCGAGCGGTAATGGAAATGGCGGCCGCCAACCTGCAGGGAGGCGCGCGTGCTGAAGCTGTCCGTCATGGGGACTCCTGGGCTTTCCGGGGAACGAAGCTCGCGCCAAGGGCGGACCTTTCGGTCAACCGTCCCGACGCGGGCGGTCAAGATGGCGGCGAAGTATGCCGCAAGCCCTCCGCCGCGACGCTCAAGCGCCGGTCGGTTGCGACCCCGGTTCCCGTCAGACTTTGGTCGGAAGCAGGGCTGGCGCTGAACCGCTGGAGTCGGGTCTGCGGAGTCCCGCTGTTATCCTGCAGGCTCTGCTTTTCGGCCCGTTCCCGGAGGAACCCGCATGCCCCGTCTCGCCAGCCGGATGTCCCGCGCCGTCCCCAGTGCCATCATGGCTGTGGCCGAAAAGGCCAAGCGCCTGAAAGCCGAGGGTCGGGACATCATCAGCTTCTCGATCGGGGTGCCGGGCTTCCTCCCCGGACCGCATGTGTACGAGGCCGCCCGGGCCGCGCTGGCCAAGGACAGCGGCGCCTATGGCAGCAACCGCGGGCCGGATGCGCTGCTGGACGCCTGGATCGGTTTTCTGGCGCGCAACGGACTGCCGGGTTACACCCGCCGCGAAGTCGCCACCGGCGTCGGCGGCAAGCACGTGCTGTTCCAGGTGATGTATGCGCTGTTCGATGAGGGCGACGAGATCCTGATCCCGACGCCGTACTGGACCAGCTACGTCGACATCGCGGAGATCCTCGGCCTGAAGATCAAGCTGCTGCGCTGCGGCTCGGAGCACGACTACAAGGTCAGCGCCGAGCGGTTGGCCGAAGCGCTGACGCCGGAAACCCGCGGCGTGCTGCTGAACAACCCGTCGAACCCGACCGGCATGGTCTATGACCGGGACGAGATGCAGGGCATCGCCGACGTGCTCGCCGGCCATTCCTGCTGGATTCTGTCGGACGATATCTACAGCCAGCTGATCTTCGACGGCATCGGCTGGCAGAACGTGCTGAAGTGCCGGCCTGAGCTGCGGGATCGCACCGTCATCATGGACTCGATCTCCAAGAGCTACGGCATGCCGGGCTGGCGCGTGGGTTACCTCGCTGGGCCGGCTGCGGTGGCCGATGCGGTGACCACGCTGAACTCCAACAGCATCACCAACCTGCCCGAAGTGGTGAACGCTGCGGCGATCGCCGCCCTGAACGGTCCGCAGGACGCCACCGTCCAGGCCTGTGCCGATTTCGCTAAGAAGCGCGACCTGGTGCTGGCGGCGCTGGAGGGCTTGCCCGGCATCCACTGCCCGCGTCCGCGCGGTGCGTTCTACGTGTTCCCGGACATCAGCGGCTGCTACGGCAAGCGCCACGGTGATCGGCTGATCGAAACCGACAGCGATTTCTGCGATGCGCTGCTGGACGCCAAGGGCGTGGCCTGCGTGCCGGGCCGGGCCTTCGGCGAACCCAACGCGCTGCGCATCAGCTATGCCTGTGCCGATGCCGTGCTGGTCGACGGACTGGCCCGCATCGCCGATTTCGTTCGCGGTCTGTCCTGATCGACCCGTGAGTCGCGGACGCGCCATCTCGACCGGTGCGGTGATCGGCCTCGGGCTGGCGCTCGCGATCCTGGCGCTGAACCGCCCGAACCCCGACGATCCGCGCCGCTACACCGGCGACCGCGGCGTGGTGGTGATGTCGGCCCACTGGTGCGTTTGGTGCCGGCGACTGGAGGCCGAACTGACTGCCGGCGCCGTGCCGCATATCGTGATCGACGTCGACACCGCCGAGGGCGGGCGGGCCTGGCGCTCGCTCGGCCGCTCGGTGCCGATCACGGTGATCGGCCAGACCGTGATCACCGGCTATGACCCTTCCCGCATCAATGCCCGCCTTGCCGAGGCGGGCCTGCCCACCCTGAAACCTGCGCAGCTGGCCGCCCTCGGTTCACCTGCGCACCCCGAAGTCCCGCTTACTGCCCAAGGAGTCCTCCGATGAAAGCTCCCGTCCGTGTTGCCGTCACCGGCGCTGCCGGCCAGATCGGCTACGCCCTGCTGTTCCGCATCGCTGCCGGGGACATGCTCGGTCCCGACCAGCCGGTGATCCTGCACCTGCTGGAAATCACCCCGGCGCTGCCCGCGCTGCAGGGCGTCGTGATGGAGCTGAACGACTGCGCCTTCCCGACGCTGGCCGGTGTGGTGACCAGCGATGACCCGAACGTGGCCTTCAAGGACGTGGACTACGCGCTGCTGGTCGGCGCCCGTCCGCGCAGTAAGGACATGGAGCGCAAGGACCTGCTCGAAGCCAACGCCGCGATTTTCTCGGTGCAGGGCAAGGCGCTGGATCAGCACGCCAGCCGCAACGTCCGCGTGCTGGTGGTCGGCAATCCGGCCAACACCAATGCGCTGATCGCCCAGCAGAACGCGCCCTCACTGGATCCACGCTGCTTCACCGCGATGACCCGTCTGGACCACAACCGCGCGCTGAGCCAGCTGGCCGGCAAGACCGGTCAGCACACCACCGCGATCAAGCAGGTCACGATCTGGGGCAACCACAGCTCGACGCAGTATCCGGACATCCACCACACCACGATCGGCGGCACTGCAGCGCTGGATCTGGTCGACATGGACTGGGTGACGAGCGACTTCATCCCGACCGTGCAGCAGCGCGGCGCGGCGATCATCAAGGCGCGTGGCGCCAGCTCGGCGGCGTCTGCGGCGTCTGCAGCCATCGACCACGTGCGCAGCTGGGCGTTGGGCACGGCCGAGGGTGACTGGGTGTCGATGGGCATTCCGTCGGACGGCTCCTACGGTATCGCCCCGGGCGTCATCTACAGCTATCCCTGCGTCTGCAAGGACGGCGCCTACGAGATCGTCCAGGGTCTGGACGTCAACGCCTATTCGCGCGAGCGCATGGAGATCACCGAGCGCGAGCTGCGTGAAGAGCGCGCGGCGGTCGAGCACCTGTTCCCGAAGGCCTGAGTCGGAGTCGACATGCCCGCGATCGCCCTGATCATCGAAGATGACCTCGACCAGTTCGACGCCTATCAGCCACTCAAGGCGATTGGTCGTTCACTGAACAAGCTGAACGAAGTGGCCGATGAAATCGGCTGCGCGCGGCTGACGGAGTTCTACACCGGCGAGGACGACAGCGACCGCTTCGGCCGCGAGGTGATGGACGAGATCGCCGAACACGAGGGCTGGTCGGATTACCGCTCCGGCGGTGGTGCGGCCAAGGATGCGTGGTTCGATGCCGAAGACGGACTGGAGGCGGTCCGCGCGCTGCAGGGTTACATCGAGAGCGGCCGCGAGACCTTCAAGAAGCCCGAGGCGATCCTGAAGGAGCTGGTGATGATGGAGACCGTGCTTGCCGAAGCGGTCAATCAGACCCTGCGCTTCCGGATCGAGGCCGACGAGTGAGCGCGGGCCTGCATCTGCGCCGCTTCGGCAATCACGCGCCGCTGCTGCGCCAGCGGGTCTACGTCGACCCGCAGGCGCTGGTGCTCGGTCAGGTCGAGCTCGACGACGATGTCTCGATCTGGCCGATGACGGTGGTCCGCGGCGACGTCAACCGGATCCGGATCGGTGCCCGCAGCAACATCCAGGATGGCTCGGTGCTGCACGTCACCCACGACGGCGAGTACTCGCCGGGCGGCTTCCCGCTGACCATCGGCGAGGATGTCACCGTCGGCCACAAGGTGATCCTGCATGCCTGCACGATCGGCGATCGCTGCCTGATCGGCATGGGGGCGGTGGTACTGGATGGTGCGGTAGTCGGCGCTGATTCGCTGATCGGGGCTGGTAGCGTGGTGCCACCGGGGAAGGTGGTCGAGCCGGGGTCGCTGTGGGTGGGCAATCCGGCCCGCTTCGTCCGCAGGCTGTCCGACCGGCAGATCGAGGCCCTCAAGTATTCGGCGACGCACTACGTGCGTCTGAAGGACCAGTACCTGAGCGGTGCAGCCGCACCGCTGGACTGAGCGCAACGAGGAGTACGTCATGACCGACAGCACGCCCGCATCCCCGGCCCCGATCCAGCGACTGCGCCGGATCGGGGGTGTGCTCGGCGCCATTACTGGTGTCGTGGTGATCGTACTGCTCGGCCTGATGGCCTGGTGGGATGGCGATCCGGAGCCGCTGGACCCGGTCGCCGCCGCGACCGCGAGGGCGGCGGAGTCCGGTCGGCAGCCGGTGGTCGGCTATGTGACGACCGACACCGTGGTCCGGCTGATCGAGGGCCTGCTGGACAAGCCCGGCGGCTACCTGTCGAATGACATCGCCCCGCCCGGGCTGTGGATGGACAACGTGCCGAACCACGAGTTCGGCCAATTGCAGCAGCTGCGCGACATGGCGCTGTCGCTGCGCAACGATTTCAGTCGTTCCGGCACGCAGTCGGCTGATGATGTCGACCTGCGCGAGGCGCAGCCACTGCTGGCCTCACCGAACGACCGGTGGCTGTTGCCGGCCACCGAGGATCAGTACCGCAAGGCCGCCGTGCACATCGCGGCCTATCGCGACCGGCTGGCGGACCCGAACCAGCAGGACATCCAGTTCTATGCACGGGCCGACAACCTCGCAGACTGGCTCGGACTGGTCGACAAGCAGCTCGGCGCGCTGTCGCAGCGGCTGACCGCGGCGGTAGCCAGCGAGCGGATCGATACCGATCTCGGCAACGATCCCAGCGCCACCCAGTCGACGCCGCGGCCCGCGGTGCTGCCGGTGCGCACGCCGTGGACGCAGATCGACGACAACTTCTACGAGGCTCGCGGTCAGGCCTACGTGCTGCTGCACCTGCTGAAGGCGATCGAGCACGATTTCGCGCAGGTGCTCGAGGACAAGAACGCAACCCCGGTGCTCAACCAGATCATCCGCGAGCTGGAAGCCACCCAGTCGCCGCTGTGGTCGCCGGTGATCCTGAACGGCTCGGGCTTCGGTCTCACGGCGAACCACAGCCTCGCGATGAGCAGCTACATCACCCGCGCCAACGCCGCGATCGCCGAACTGCGCCGGCAGTTGACGCGGGGCTGACACTCGCCGGACGCGCCGCCGATCCGATCGTTCAGCATCGTTAGACTCTGCCCCCGTTCGCCGCAAGGCATTCACCAGCCCTGAAGGAGACGCTCATGGCGCTCAAAGTCGGTATCAACGGGTACGGCCGTATTGGCCGCAACATCCTCCGCGCGGTGTACGAGTCGCAGCGCCGTGGCGAGATCGAGATCGTGGCGGTCAACGACCTCGGCGACGCCGCCACCAATGCCCACCTGACCCAGTACGACACCGCCCACGGCCGGTTTCCGCACGAGGTGGGTGTCGACGGCGATTACCTCGTGGTCGCAGGGGACCGCATTCGCGTGTTCGCCGAGCGCGATCCGGCCAAGGTCGGTTGGGCCGAGGTTGGTGCCGAACTGGTGATGGAGTGCACCGGGCTGTTCACCAGCAAGGCCAAGGCTGGCAAGCACCTCGAAGGCGGTGCGAAGAAGGTGCTGATCAGCGCCCCGGGTGATGCCGACGTCGATCGGACCGTGGTCTACGGTGTCAACCATGGCGACATCCAGGCCAGCGACACCGTCATCAGTAACGCGTCTTGCACGACCAACTGCCTTGCGCCGCTGGTCAAGGTGCTGCACGAGCAGATCGGCGTGGTCCACGGTCTGATGACCACCATCCATGCCTACACCAATGACCAGGTGCTGACCGACGTCTTCCACAAGGACCTGCGCCGAGCCCGCTCGGCGACGATGAGCCAGATCCCCACCAAGACTGGCGCCGCCGCCGCAGTGGGCCTCGTGCTGCCGATGTTGAACGGCAAGCTGGATGGCTTCGCGATGCGCGTGCCGACCATCAACGTGTCGGTGGTCGACCTGTGCTTCGTCGCCGCTCGCGAGACCAGCAAGGCCGAGATCGACCGGATCGTCGCCGAGGCCGCGGCAGGTCCGCTGAAGGGCATCCTGGCGGTCAACCAGAAGCCGCTGGTCTCAGTGGACTTCAACCACCGCAGCGAGAGCTCGATCTACGACGCGACCCTGACCAAGATCACCGGCGGCACCTTCGTCAAGGTCTGTGCCTGGTACGACAATGAGTGGGGCTTCTCGAACCGCATGCTGGACACCGCGCTGGCGATGACGGCTGCCTGATCCGCCGACGGCCCACGCACACGGCACAGGCCCGCTTCGGCGGGCCTGTGCCGTTTCGGGCACCCTTCACACGATCTTGTTGCCGGGTGATGACCGGTGTGCACCACGCTGTGCCGGCCCGAAAGATTCAGGTTGCGCGGGGTTGACTGCTCTACCTATGATTCAGGGAGGTGCAACATTCTGTCCGCCCTACAAGGAACCACGGCATGCGTTATCGGAAGCTCCTTTCAGTGGCATTGGCAAGCGCTCTGTTGAGCGCCTGCAGCAGCGGTGACAACAGTCCCCGCGCTGTGCCCACGCCCACGCCCACGAACTCGAACGGGACCACCGTCACCGCGGTCAACACAGCCCGCTTCGATCCCACAGCCGGTGTGCTGCCTTTCCCCATCAATTTGCTGTTCACTGGCTCCACGGACGCGACGCTCAATCCACCGGTTGCCAATCCGAACAACTTTGGTGACCCGGCAGTTGCCCTGTCGGCACTGGACGGATTCTCCACCACCAGCCCGTGGACCACGGGCTTCTCGACGGCCATCGCTCCGGCCTCGCTGCGTGCCGGCCAGAACGTGCGCGTGTTCCAGGTCGAACTGACGCCGACCCGCACCGGCGTCGTTCGAGTGATTCGCGAACTCTCCGCCGGCAGCTCGACCACGCCGCCGGAGTACGTCGTTGCACTGTCGACGTCGGACACCAGCAACCGCACGCTCGCCATCGTGCCGACCCGGCCGCTGCAGCAGGGCACCAGCTACATGGCGGTGCTGACCAAGACCATCACCGACACCGCCGGCAACGACATCACGCCGGACACCACGTACTTCCTGACCAAGCGAACCTCGCCATTGGCCACGGGCGTCGGTACGCCGGCTTGTGTCTCGAATGACCCGCTGCTTCCTGCCTCCAGTGCCTGCGGACTCGAACCGCTGCGTCAGCTCACCAACTCGCAGGAAGCGGCTGCCGCCACTGCCGGCGTTATCCGCGATGACATCGTGCTGAGCTGGGTCGCCACCACGCAGACAGTGACGCCGGTGATGAGCGCGGTGCGTTCGACCGTGCGGCCGACCACCACCCGCGTCGGTCCGACCGGTTTGACCACGGCTGCGGCTGGCCTGCCGCCGATCGCCGACATCTTCGCCGGCGTGATGGACGTCAACTACTTCCTGACCGCTCCGGGCGGCACGGTCCCGCCGACCGCGGTCGTGACCGGTTTCTGGCGCGCCCGCGCCGGCGGCTATGTCGCGCCGTTCAATGCGCTGGGTCTGGATCCGACGTCGACCAACGTCACCGTCGCCAATCCGCTGCCGGTCGCGACCTCGACGCAGACGATTCCGTTGCTGATGACCATCCCGAATGCCGCTTCCGGTCAGCAGCGTCCGGCCGCCGGCTGGCCGGTGGTGATCGTGCAGCACGGCATCACCCGCAACCGCAGCGATGCGCTCGCCGTGGCCGCCACCTTTGCGCAGGCGGGCTGGGCGGTCGCCTCGATCGATCTGCCACTGCACGGTGTGGACAGCAGCAGTCCGTTCTACATTCAGGCGGCCAATTCGCCGTTCCGCACGATCGCCCGCGAACGCACTTTCGACGTCGATCTGGTGAACAACACCACCTCGGCGCCGGGTCCGGACGGCCGGGTCGATGGGTCAGGTGTGCACTTCATCAACCTGTCGAGCCTGCTGACTTCGCGTGACAACACGCGCCAGGGCATTGCCGATCTGTTCCAGCTGGCAACCAACCTGCCGCGTGTGGACTTGAACGGTGACGGCACGCCGGACATCGACGGCAGCCGGATCGCCTTCGTCGGCCAGTCGCTGGGCGGCATCGTCGGAACCAGCTTCGTCACGATCGAGCCGACCGTGAACGTCGCGACCTTGAACGTGCCGGGCGGCGGGATCGCCCGACTGCTGGCCGGTTCGCCGACCTTCGGCCCGCAGATCAATGCGGGGCTGCTGGCTGCCGGCGGCCTTCGACCGAACACGCCGGATTACGACCGCTTCCTGCTCATCACGCAGACCGTGATCGACTCGGCAGATCCGATCAACTTTGCCGTGGTCCAGCCGCAGTCCAAGCGCGTGCTGCTGCACGAAGTCGTCGGTGGTCCGAACGGCACTCCGCCGCCGGATCAGGTGGTGCCGAACACGGTGGCCGGTGCGCCGCTGTCGGGTACCGAACCGCTGATCGCCGCGCTGGGCCTCCCGGCCATTACCCGGACCACGACCAACGCCGCCGGTGTCCGCGGTGCAGTCCGCTTCGTGCAGGGTGACCACGGTTCGCTGTTCAGCCCGACCGCATCGCTGGCCACGACTGTCGAAATGCAGGGCCAGATGGCCTCCTTCACCGCCACTGGCGGTACCACCGTGCAGGTCACCAACAGCGCTGTGGTGCGTCAGCAGTAAGCCCGGTTCAGGAGACCGCCAATGAGGAAAGTATTCATGAAGCATCAGACTTCACCCCGGAACCGCCTCTCGCTGGCCATGAGCGCCGCCTTGATCGGCCTTGTTGCCGGCAATGCACAGGCCTTCGAGTTCAACATCGGCGACGACTTCAACGCCAACGTCTCGACCACGCTGTCCTACGGGGTGTCTTATCGCACCTCGGAGCGTGATCCGAATCTGGTCGGCAAATGCAATTTCGTCGCCTGCCAGGGCTTGACGGCGACGGGTGCACCGATCATTCCCCTCGCTGCGCTGCCGAACTCGGTGCAGCGCGCCGCCGTCGGCCGCTACTCGGTCAACAACGACGATGGCAATCTGAATTACGACCGCGGCGATGTGTTCTCGAACACCGCCAAGATCACCGCCGAGTTGGGGTGGACTTACGGCGAGAACTTCGGCGGTCTGATTCGCGCAACGGCCTTCTACGACTTCGAGAATCAGAAGCGCGATGATCTGAGTGCGCTGGCGAAGGAAAAGGTCGGCAAGGACGCTCAGTTGCTGGACGCCTTTGCCTACTACAACTTCGCCGAAGGTGCCGGTTCGGTACGTCTGGGTCGACAGGTTGTCAGCTGGGGCGAAAGCACCTTCATCCAGCAGGGCATCAATGTCGTCAACCCGATCGACGTTTCCAAGCTGCGCATCGCCGGCGCGGAGCTGAAGGAAGCCTTCCTGCCGATCGACATGCTCTGGGCCTCGTATTCGTTCAACGAGAACCTGTCGATCGAAGCGCTGTACATGTTCGAGTTCGAGCAGACCGAGCCGGAGCCGGCAGGGACCTACTTCAGCACGAACGACTTCGGCTCGTTGGGCGGCCAGTTCGTTGTCCTGAACTTCGGTCTGGTTGGACAGCCGGAAAGCTATGCCGATTGCTTCCGGCCCGGCGTGATCAACCCGCGCAATGTCGGCGCGGTGAGCGCCTGCTCGGCATCGGTGTTGCGCACCGAGGATCAGTTCGCCAGCGACAACGGCCAGTACGGTCTGGCAGCCCGGTACTTCGCGCCGGAGCTGAACAACACCGAGTTCGGTTTCTACTTCCTGAACTACCACAGTCGGCTGCCGTTGTTCAGTGGCAACACCGTACGGAACAGCAACGCCAACTCGGCAACCGTCTTCATCGAGTACCCGGAAGACGTCCGCCTTTTCGGCCTCAGCTTCAACACGACGCTGGACGAGAGCGGTATCGCGCTGCAGGGTGAGTTGAGCTACCGGCCGAACACCCCGCTGCAGATCGACGATGTGGAGCTGCTGTTCTACGGACTGTCGCCGCTGAATGCGCTGCTCCCGGCCGACTTCAATCGGTTTTCCAGCCAGTTGGGTCAGGGCCGGCCGAACGAGTACATCCGTGGCTGGGAACGCCACAAGGTGTCCCAGTACCAGATGACCGCCACCAAGGTCTTCGGTCCGGAGAACCCGATCGGCGCCGATCAGGTTTCGGCGGTCGCCGAGATCGGTTTCACCAAGGTGTGGGACCTGCCGTCGACCGACGTGCTCCGCTATCAGGGAGACGGCACCGACACGGGTGGCGGTGATGACTTCCTGACCGGTCGCTCGCGCAATCCGCAGACTCAGGTCGGCGGATTCCCGACCCGCTTTTCATGGGGTTACCGCATTGCTGCGCGCGCGGACTACAACAACTTCCTGAGTTCGCCGTTCACCATGTCGCCTCGCGTGGCGTTCAACCACGATGTCAACGGCATTACACCGGGTCCGGGCGGCAACTTCCTGGAAGGTCGCAAGTCCATCACCGTCGGCGTCGAAGCCAACTATCTCAACCAGTGGACGCTGGACCTGAGTTACACGGATTTCTTCGGCGCCGAGCCGTACAACCTGGTCGCCGACCGCGACTTCATTTCGATGGCCGCCCGCTACGCGTTCTGAGCCATTGGACCAGAGGGAAGGGGAGTCAATACCATGCAGTTCCGAAAAATCCTGATCAGCACGGCTGTCGCCGTGAGTCTGGCAGGGATCCATGCGCAAGCCGCCGTCAGTCCGCAGGAGGCCGCACGCCTCGGCAAGGATCTGACGCTGGTCGGCGCCGAGAAAGCCGGCAACGGCGGCGCCATTCCGGCCTTCGACGGCGGTTTGACCCGTCCGCCTGCCGGCATCAACTACAAAGTCGGTGATTTCCACCCGGATCCGTTCGCAGCGGACAAGCCGACGCTGACGATCGACGGCACCAACTACAAGCAGCATCTGGACAAGCTGCCGGCGGGTGCAGTCGCAACGTTCGAGCGCTATCCGCAGACCTTCAAGATGCCGATCTACCCGACTCGGCGCAGCGCGACTTTCCCCGAGTACATTCTCGAGTACACGGTGAAGAACGCCACCACCGGCAAGATCGTTGGTGAGGGTGCAGGCGTCGAGAACGTTGCGGTCGGTATCCCGTTCCCGATCCTGTCGAAGGATCCCAAGATGGCCGCCTACGAGGCCATCTGGAATCACAAGATGAAGTACAAGGGCATTGCCCTGCGCCGCTGGAACAATCAGGTGGTGCCAACGGTGACCGGGCAGTTCACGCCGATCAAGCTGCAGGAAGAGCTGTTGGGCCTCTACTGGCGCAAGGGCTCGACCATTGCCGACACTGGCAACGTGCTGCAGTACCTGTATCAGGTGGTCGTCGCTCCGGCGCGTCTCGCGGGTAATGGACTGCTGGTGCACGAGACCATCGACCAGTTGAAGCTGCCGCGACAGGCGTGGATCTACAACCCCGGTCAGCGCCGCGTCCGCAAGGCCCCGAACGTCGCTTATGACAATCCGGGCACGGCGTCCGATGGCCTGCGTACCAACGACATGACCGACATGTTCAACGGTGCGCTGGATCGGTACGAATGGAAGTACGTCGGCAAGAAGGAAATGTACGTTCCGTACAATTCCTACAAGCTGCACCGCAAGGGTCTGACCTATCAGGACATCGTGCGTCCAGGTCACATGAATACCGAACTGCTGCGTTATGAGCTGCATCGGGTCCATGTGGTGGAGGCCACGCTGCGTGCAGGAGCCCGGCACATCAACCCGCGCCGTACCTTCTATCTCGACGAGGACAGCTGGCAGATCGTCGTGATGGACCAGTATGACGCCGCCGGCAAGATGTGGCGTTATTCGGAGGCTCACTGCATCAACTACTACGAGCAGCCGCTGTTCTGGGCGACGATCGAGAGCCACTACGACCTGAAGTCGGGCCGCTATCTGGTTGGCGGAATCGACAACATGGATTCGGTCATCGATTTCAGCATCCAGACCACGCCGGACAACTTCTCGCCGCAGGCCCTGCGCACACGCGGTACGCGTTGACGCTGCGAGTTGATGGCAAGCCACAAGATGTGAAGCAGTTTTGACACGATGGGGCGCTTCTGGCGCCCCATCGTCCGTCAGGGGAGGGAAGTCATGCGGCTTTTGTTGGTCCTGTCATTGCTGAGTGCGATGACCACCGTTCACGCGGTTGGACCTGGGCTTACCCCAGTCGGTGCCGAGCAAGCCGGTACGGCGGATGGTCGGATCCCGGAATGGACCGGCGGCGTGGCAACTGCGCCTGCAGAGTACCGAGCGGGCGAGTTTCACCCCGACCCGTTTGCCGCTGATCAGCCGCTGTTCGTGATCGACGCCAGTAACGTGGCGAATTACGCCGGTGAACTGAGTGATGGACATCGTGCCTTGCTGGCGCGCTATCCCAGCTTCCGGATGCCTGTCTATCCGACGCACCGAAGTGCGGCGTTTGGCCCGCGCATCCTCGAAATGACGGCAAAGAACCGCGATTCGGCCAAGTTGGTGTCGAATGGTGGTGGCGTGATCGACGCGGCGGAAGGATTTCCCTTTCCGATCCTCGATGCGGATCCCGGCGTTGCCGCTCGTCAGGCAATCTGGAATCACAAACTGAAGTTCAAGGGCGTGACGACTGCCCGCCAGGAGAATCTGGTCACGCCGACGCCGACCGGCGCTTTTGTCCCGGTCCGTTTGCGTGAAGAGCTGCTCGGCAATTACTGGCGCGAGGGTTTTGTCGTCAAGCAAGACGCGGTACTGACCTATTTCATGCAGATCGTCCAGGCGCCGGCCCGGTTGGCCGGAGACGTGCTGCTGGTTCACGAGACGCTGGATCAGGTGAAGAATCCACGGCAGGCGTGGATTTACAACCCGGGCCAGCGCCGGGTGCGCAAGGCGCCCAACGTCGGTTACGACAATCCCGGCGCCGGCACCGACGGTCTGCGTAGTTACGACATGACCGACATGTTCAATGGCGCACTGGATCGGTACGACTGGAACTATGGTGGCAAGCGCGCCATGCTGATGCCCTACAACGCCTACCGGATGCACCGCAAGGGAACCACCTTCGAGGAGTTCGTGCGACCGGGCCATTTGAATACGGACTTGCTCCGCTACGAACTGCACCGGGTGCATGTTGTGACGGCGGAGCTGAAGGCCGGCGCCCGGCATCAGGCACGCAAGCGGGTGTTCTATCTGGACGAGGACAGCTGGCAGATTCTGGCTATCGAACACTATGACGCCGGCGGCAAGTTGTGGCGGGTCTCGGAAGCACACTGCATCAGCTATTACGAAGTGCCGGTGTTCTGGTCGACGATCGAGGTCCATCACGATCTGAAGTCGGGGCGTTACATTGCCAGTGGTCTGGACAACCTGGAGCAGCCGATCGATTTCGGTTTCCGGACCACGGCAGAGAATTTTTCACCGCAGGCGCTGCGGCAACGTGGCACCCGCTGAGTGCGGGTCGATCACGACATCGCGAGGGAGGACGGATGCAGATGAACAGGAATCACGGACGGATTCGGCACACGACGGCTTGGGTTGCCGCGCTGTCGTTGCTGATCGGGGTCGCAGTCGCCGAAGACGGGGCTGACACAGGTTACGACCCGGCAACGGCCGAAGCGGAGATCATGCCGCTGGCCAGCAAGGCTCTGGTACTCGACATTGACCGGGTGGGGTCGCGCTTTCTGGCGGTCGGTGAGCGCGGTCATGTGCTGCAATCCAGCGACGGCGTGGCCTGGAGCCAGATTCCGGTCCCGACTCGCAGCGAGTTGACCGCGCTGACCTATTACGGAAGTCGCGTCGTGGCCGTTGGTCATGATCAGGTGATTCTGGCCAGTCTCGATGGGGGCCTGAGCTGGACTCGCCAGCATCATGACGTGCAGGCGCAGGGCCCGCTGCTCGATGCGATTTTCCTCGACGAGGACCGGACGCTGGCGATCGGCGCCTACGGCCAGTACTGTCTGCGCGAGAGCGAAACCTGGGACTGCGGTTACATCAGCGACCACAACGTCCAGGACTTGCGCACCGCGACCTCGGCTGCCGCCCAATCGCCGGATCTGGATGAAGATGTGATGGCCGACACTGCTGTCGGTGAAGAAGAGGGCGATCCGCACTTGAACGGCATCGTCCGTACGGCGCAGGGCACCCTGCTGATCGTCGGCGAAAAGGGCAATTACTATCGATCGACCGATGGTGGTGAATCCTGGGCCCGCAATGCCTTGCCCTATCGCGGTTCGATGTTCGGCGTGATTTCACTGGACGACGGCGTGCTGATTGCTTACGGCTTGCGGGGCAATGCGTTTGCCTCGCTGGACGACGGCCAGAGCTGGACGCAGATGACCACGAATACCGATCAGTCGTTGTTCGGCGCGACGGCACTCAGCGGCGGACGGGCTGTGCTGGTGGGTGGCAATGGATCGGTGCTGCTGCGTCGGGCAGGCTCGCTGGAGACGGTCAATCTGACCTTCTCGGAGGGCGGCATGCTGGCGACCGTGACCGCGATCAATGACCAGACCTTTGCAGTGGGTGGCGAGAATGGCCTCGCGACCTTTCAACCGGGCAAGTGAGGAGTACGGCGATGAGTGACGATTACAAGCAGATCACGCCGCTGGATCATTTTCTGTTCGGTCGACGGGGATTGTTTCTCACGATTTTCGGCTTGATCACGGTCTTGATGGCCGTGTTGGCCGTGACCCAGTTGAAGATCGATGCGGGCTTCAAGAAGCAGCTCCCGCTGCAGCACGAATACATGCAGACCTTCGTGCAGTACGAGACCGACTTCGGCGGCGCGAACCGGATCCTGGTTGCGGTCATCGACCAGCGCGGCAACATGTTCAACCGCGAGTTCCTGACGGCGCTGGAGGCCATCAGTGACGAGATCGGGCGGATGGAGAACGTCGACCAGGCGCGGGTCCGCTCGATTTTCACGCCGAACACCCGCTATGTGGACATCAACGAGGACGGATTCGACGGTGACAACGTCTGGCCGGCCCGCACGCCGTACACCTTTCCGACACTGGCCAGTGGCTTCGATCCCAGCCCCGAAGAATTGGCGCGGGTCAAAAGCAATATCGTCAAGGCCGGCATTGTGGGTCGGCTGGTGGCCAAGGACTTTTCCGGCGCGATGGTGCAGGCGGAGCTGATCGCCGAAGAGGCCGCCAAAGGCGGCAAGATGGATTATCAGGCGGTCGCTGACCAGCTCGAAGCGCTCCGCCAGAAGTACGAGAATGAGCACGTCAAGGTGCACATCATCGGCTTTGCCAAGATCGTCGGTGATATTTCTGACGGTGCGGCCTCGGTGATTGCCTTCTTCGGCGTGGCGATCGTGCTCGCCTTGCTGCTGCTGTTCTTCTATTCGGGCAGCTTCAAGATGGCGGTGGTACCAGTGGCTTGCGCGCTGATTGCGGTAATCTGGACGCTGGGCGGCTTGGTGTTGCTGGGTTATGCCGGCATTACCGGCGGTGGCATTGATCCGATGAATATCCTCACACCATTCCTGGTGTTCGCGATCGCGGTCAGTCACGGCGTGCAGATGTTGAGTTCGTGGCGCTCCGAAGTGCTGTTCGGGGGCGCGGATGCCGAAGGCTCCAAGTCCGCGTTGATCGGTGCGCAAGGTGTGGACCCGCTGATTGCGGCAGAACGTGCCTTCAATCACTTGAAAGTGCCGGGCAGTACGGCGCTGGTCACCGACATGATCGGTTTTGCAACGATCCTGTTCATTCCGATCAAGATCATTCAGGAACTGGCGATTTCGGCGACGATGGGCGTCGGTCTGGCGATCATCACGACGATCATCGTCATGCCGTTGATTCTGTCATACGTCTATCCGGCCAATGTTTCCCGGAAGCGGGAGCGCGCGGTCGCCGGTTTCGATCGTTTCGACGGCTTCTGGCGGCAGCTGTCCAAGCTGACCCTGCGGGTGCCGGCCACCATCGTCATCGTGGTGGGTCTGGTGATCGGCTATCTGGCCCATGAGAAGGGCAAGACGGTGATGGTCGGTGATGCGCAAAATGGCGTGGCCGAGTTGCATCCGGATGCGCGCTACAACATGGATGCTGCCGAGATCGTCCAGCGATTCTCACTCTCCACCGACATCATCACGGTCATTGCCGAAGTCGCGCCGCAGAGCTGCATCAACTTCCAGGCGCTGGAGGTCATTGACCGTTTCAGCTGGCATATGCGGAACGTCGAAGGCGTCTCGCAGGTGGTCAGCTTCCCGGGCGTCGCGAAGCTGCTGTTCGCCGGATTCAGCGAAGGGAACCCGCGCTTCCGTTCGCTGCCACGCGATCCACAGTCGATGACGGCGTTCCAGCAGCAGCTGGATACCTCGGCGGGTCTGTTCAATGGTGATTGCAGTGCGATTCCGGTGATGATGTTCCTGGAGGATCACAAGGCCGAAACCATCAATCGCGTGGTGGATGCGGCGAAGAAGTTCCGTACCGACAATCAGGCCTACATGGATCCGGTGAAGTTCAAGGTCATGATCGATGAACTGGTCCAGCAGGCGCAGGCCCAGGGCGAGGAAGCGAAGTATGCGAGCGCGAATCTGCGACTGGCGACCGGCAATGTTGGCGTGATGGCAGCGACCAATGAGCAGGTGCAGGCGTCCCAGCGGCCGATGATGCTGTTCATCTACGGTGCCGTGGTCATCATGTGCCTGATTACCTTCCGCAGTGTCGGAGCGACGTTTGCGGTCGTGCTGCCGCTGGTGCTGGTCACCGAGTTGGGCAATGCGTTGATGGTGTATATGGGCATCGGCCTGAAGACCAATACGCTGCCCGTGGTGGCGCTGGGTGTCGGTATCGGGGTGGACTACGCCATCTATCTCTACAGCAAGATGGACGAGTTCATCAAGGATGGTCAGAGCCTGCAGGAGTCGTATTTCCGGGCGCTGAAGTCCACCGGTCTGGCGGTGATCGTGACGGCCTTGACGCTGACGCTGGCGGTCGGCACTTGGTACTTCTCGGCGCTGAAGTTTCAGGCCGACATGGGACTGATGCTGGCCTTCATGTTCCTGTTCAACATGATCGGGGCGATCCTGTTCCTGCCGGCGCTGTGCCGCTGGCTGTTGAAGCCCACCGAGGCCTGATCCGCTCAGGACTCGCGGTCCGGAAGGGCGCCCGCTGCGGCGCCCTTTTCGGTGGACGCGAATCGACGGGTGCCCGTTACGTCCGCGATGTTTGGCGATAGCATCGGACGGTCCGCGATTCGCGGAAACCCACCACTTTCCGAGACGGAGGATTCGATACCGGATGCCCATCGAGGAGCGCCAGATCAGCGTGGCCGAGTTGCAGCTCGGGATGTATGTCTGCCGTCTGGATCGGCCGTGGACGGATACGCCTTATCCGTTGCAGGGCTTCGTGATCCGCTCACTCGCCGATATCGAGATGCTCGGGCGGTATTGCCGCAGCGTCACGGTGGACTTCGAGAAGAGCGTGGGGCCGGTGGCACGGCCGGTGCTGGAGCGGTTGGGTTACGGCACGATGATGGCGTACCGCCGTCCGGCGCCGAAGCCGGTGCAGTACTTGCCGAACGTGCCGCTGATCGAGGAGCTGCCGCGGGCCGAGGCGGCGTGGAGCAATGTCCGCGGGCTGGCGCACCGGATCGTCGAGGACATACGCCAGGGTCGCCGGGTCCGCGCCGAGGACCTTGACGAAGCGATCGAGCCGATCGTTGCCAGCGTGATCCGCAGCGCCGATGCCTTTTTCTGGCTGGACGCGCTGCGGCGTCGGGACGCCTATGCCTACAGCCATTCGGTCAATTGCTGCGCGCTGGCGGCGACCTTCGGTCGGCAGCTGGGCTTTCCGAAGGCCCTGCTGACCGACCTCGCAACCGGCGGGATGCTGATGGATCTCGGCAAGGCCATGCTGCCGGAGGCGCTGCTGGCTACGCCGGGACCACTGACGTCCGAGCAGCGCATCGAGGCGCAGCGCCATGTGGAGTTCAGCCTGAAGTTGCTGGACGATAGTGGCGTCAGGAGCCCGGATGTCGGACTAATGGTGCGTCAGCATCACGAGCGCCATGATGGCTCCGGGTATCCGGACGGACTGGCCGGTACGAAGATCTCGCTGCTCGGCCGGATGCTCGGGATCGTCGATACGTACGACGCGCTCTGCAGCGAGCGGCCGCATCAGCCGGCGATGTCCCGGCATGACGCGCTGCAGCTGCTCTACAAGGAGCGAGATCGGCTGTTCCAGGCGGAATTGGTTGAACAGTTCAGCCAGTGCCTCGGCGTGTATCCCACCGGCTCGCTGGTGGAGCTGTCGACGGGTGAGGTGGCCGTGGTGATGGCGCAGAATGCTTCGCGACGCCTGCATCCGAAGGTGACCGTGCTGACCCTGCCGGATAAGTCACTGAACAAGGCGTTTCCGCAACTGGATCTGTGGGCGCACCGGGTGGCGGCCCCGGTGAGCGACGGCCCGGACGCGGAACCGGTGCGTGTACGCATCGTCCGGTCGCTGCCGCCGGGCAGCTATGGTCTCGACATGAGCGCGTTGTTCCTCTGAGGGCCGAATGCCACTGGATGCCTTGACCGACGCGCTGACCGATGCCGCTCCGTCCACGCCGGGCGCTGTGGCGCTGGTGCACTTCCGACGCTGCCGGCCGCTGGCGGCGGTGTTGGGTCTGGCGGCGGTCGAGGTTCTGGTGCAGTCGATCGAGGCCCGCCTGCGGGAGGTGCTGCGGCCCGGCGACATCGTGTTGCGATTCGGCGAGACCGAGCTCGTGATCGGTCTGCCCCGCCTGTATGGCGCGGCGCATGCCGAGTTGGCGCTGCAGCGGATCCTGCGCGAGTGTGCGCAGCCGCAGGCGGTGGAGGGCCGTGCGATCACACCGCTGGTCACCCTCGGAGCAGTGTTGGTGGAGTCCCCACGACCGATTGATCTGCTGCTGCGGACAGCCATCGCAGCCCTCGATCAGGCGCTGCGCGGCAGCTTGCCGGTGGTGTTGCTGCATGACGAAGACGATAGCCCGCTGCTGCACGATGAGCTGCGTGGCGCGTTGGCGCAGAACGAGCTGAAGGTGGCCTTCCAGCCGGTCTATGCCCTGGCGAGTCGCAGGATGGTCGGCGTCGAGGCGCTCGCGCGCTGGCATCGACCCGGCCTCGGACCGGTGTCGCCGCTGCGCTTTATCGAACTGGCGGAGCAGAGTGGTCTGGCGCCGGAGCTGACCCGCTGGAGCCTTCACGCCAGCTTGCGCGAGTTCAACGGGCTGCGGTCGCGCTGGCCCGAGCTGGGTCTGGCGCTGAACCTGTCGGCCAAGGCCTTCGTGCAGCCGGGCCTGGTCGAACAGATTCTCGGTGCATTGGCGATCTGGGATGTGCCGGCCGATCGGCTGACCATCGAGGTCACGGAGACCGCGATGATGGAGTCACCGGAGGACAACGCCGTGCAGCTGGAGGCCTTGCGCGCGGCGGGCGTGTCGATCGCCATCGATGATTTCGGCCGTGGGTTCTCCTCGTTCACCTATCTGCAGCGATTTCCGGCGACCGAGTTGAAGATCGATCAGGGCTTCGTGCTCAAGATGGCCAGCCACCCGCGCGACGCCCGGCTGGTCGAGGCGATGGTCGCGCTGGCCCACAATCTGGGACTGCATGCGATCGCCGAGGGCGTCGAGGATGCCGAGACGTTGAAGCTGCTGGAGGCCTGCGGTTGCGATTACGCGCAGGGCTACCATCTGGCCCGGCCGATGTCGGCCGAGCTGCTGCTCAGCCGTCAGGATTGACCAGCGGGCGCAGGCGCAGCCTCAGATCGGCGCCGATCGGCACCGATTCCACCAGCCGCCAGCGCGCGGCGGAATCGAGCCCGCCAAGCGGCGCAATCGCCGCCAGCGGTCGGGCGTCCGGACCCAGCAGCAGCGGCGCGACGTAGATCAGCAGTTCGTCGACCAGCCCGGCATCCAGCAGCGCGCCGGCCAGCGTCGCGCCGGCCTCGACGTGGATCTCATTGGCCGGCCGGGCGGCGAGGGCAGCCATCACGGCCTGCAGATCGATCCGGCCCGCCTGCGTCGGCAGCACGCGCCGCTCGACGCCCGAAAGCGCGGCGCCGTCGCTCACGCAGAGCTGCACGCTGCGGCCCGGCGTGCCGAGCAGCGCCGCGCTCGCCGGCAGGCGGCCGTGGCTGTCCAGCACCCACTTGTCCGGTGGCGTGCAGGGCGAGTCGATGCGTGGGGCGAGGCGCGGATCGTCGGCCAGCACGGTGCCGATGCCGGTCAGGATCACGCAGGCTCGCGCCCGCCATTGCTGCACATCGGCCCGCGCCTCGGGCCCGGTGATCCACTGCGAGCGACCGTCGGCCAGCGCGGTTCGGCCATCCAGACTCATGGCCAGCTTCAGCCGGATCAGCGGCCGACCGCGACGCACCCGCAGCAGGAAGCCCTCGTTGAGCGCCGCGGCCGCGTCCGCCATCAGCCCGACATCGACCGCGATGCCGGCAGCGCGCAGCCGGTCGAAGCCGCGTCCGTCGACCGCCGGAAAGGGGTCGCCCTGGGCGGCGACCACGCGCGACACGCCCGCAGCGATCAGCGCCTCGCAGCAGGGCGGGGTCAGCCCGTGATGGCTGCAGGGCTCCAGCGTGACGTAGGCGGTCGCTCCGCGGGCGCGCTCGCCGGCCTCGGCCAGGGCGTGGACCTCGGCATGCGGGCCGCCACGGCGCTGATGCCAGCCCTCGCCGACCACCTCGCCATCGCGCACCAGTACACAGCCCACCCGCGGATTCGGCTGCGTCGTGCAAAGCCCTTGCGCCGCGAGCGCGAGCGCGCGAGCCATGTGCTGGCGGTCCGTCGCCGAAAAACGGGCCTCGTCGCTGCGCATCAGCGCTTCCTCGGTCGCGTGCCGGGCGGGAGTTCGGCCTCCGGCTCGCCCAGCAGCGACAATTGCCGTGCCTTGAGTTCCACCGGCGGCTGCCGCTCGACCTGCTGGATCGCCTCGACGAAGTCCGACACATCCTCGAAGCGGCGATACACGCTGGCGAACCGTACGTAGGCGACCGGGTCCAGGGCGCGCAGCGCCTGCATGGTCCACTCGCCGAGCTGCCGGGAATCCACTTCGCGTTCGCCGCTGGTCCGCACCCGCCGGCTGACCTCGCCGATCATCCGGTCGATACGCTCCGCCGACACCGGCCGTTTCTCCAGGGCGCGCTCCACGCCCTGGCGCAACTTCGTCTCGCTGAAGGGCTCGCGCCGGCCGTCGCGCTTGATGATCATCGGCGGCTTGATCTCGACCATCTCGACCGTCGAAAAGCGTGCGCCGCAGCCCGGGCACTCGCGGCGTCGGCGAATCTGCTGGCCATCCTCGGCCAGCCGGGTGTCGACCACGCGGGTTTCCTCATTGGCGCAGAAAGGGCAACGCACGATGGCCTTCCAATGCAGCTTCAGATCGGGCCCCGAGCATAGCGGCGCCTCTGCGCGGCATCGCAGCCGGATGTTCAGGCGCGCCGCGATCGGCGTTGCGCTGGCGCTCGCGACGGCAACGGTCCGGGCGGAGCTGCTGTTCGTCGACGGCTACGAGCGTCCGCTGCCGCCGCTGATGCCGCTCTGCCCGCAGGCCGGGCCGAGCCAGGCGGCGGCCCGCATCCAGCGACTCGATCCGAACGGCAGTTCGTACACGGAGATCAGCGGCATCGCGCTGTCGCGTCGGCAACAGGTCGACGGCGCCCCGGTGCTGTGGCTGCACAACGACTCCGGTGGCGGCCGACGCTTCGCGGCCTACAGTCTGAGTGGTCAGCGACTGACGAGCTTCCGCCTCGACGCGCCGGGTATCGACGCGACCGACTGGGAAGACCTGGCGCTTGGCCCGTGCGGCGTGCGGCCGGGTGACTGCCTGTATCTGGCGAACATCGGCAACAACGCCGCCCGCACCGATGCACCGATCGGCACGCTGGGCCGCACGGAACTGGCGATCTACCGGTTCGACGAACCGGCGCTGGCCGGCGCCGTCGACAATCAGGCGATCGTCAGCGGCGTCGACGTGCTGCGTTACCGCTACGGCTCCGGCAGCCCCAGCCTCACCGCCGACTCCGAAGCCCTGTTCGTCGACCCCACCGGTGACCTGGCTGGCGGTGAGGCCGGCGACCTGTACCTCGTCACCAAATGGAACACCGCGCAAGCCAGCTTGCGGCGCGTGTTTGCCTTTCCGCGCGCGCTGCAGGGCAGTGGGGTCGCGGCGCTGCCGGCGCTGGACTTGCCGCTCGGCGCCATTCCCGGCGCCGGCCACACTCGTGCCGACCAGTCCGGCAACGGCGGTCTGCTCGCCCTCGGTGATTACTTCGGCACCCGGCTCTATACCCGCAACCGCAACCAGACCGTCGCGCAGGCGTTGGCTGCCGGACCCTGCCGCAGCCTGCCGCTGCCCGCCGGCGCCAGCGAGTTCCAGTTCGAGGCGCTGGGGCTGTCGCCAGCCGCCAATGAACTCGTCGAGATCAGCGAATGTGTATCGTCCGGCGAGTGCGACGCGCCGATCCATCGGACCGTGCTGTCGGATTGAACCCCCCATGAAGTGCCCTCCATGAACCTCATCGAACACAATCGCGCCGCGTGGAACCGCGAAGCGCTCGCCGGCAGCGAATGGTCGACGCCGGTCAGCACCGAGCAGCTGCAGGCCGCCCGCGAGGGCCGCTGGCAGGTGATCCTGACGCCCTCGAAGCCGGTCCCGCGCGACTGGTTCGGCGAACTGGCCGGACAGTCGGTGTTGTGCCTCGCCTCCGGCGGCGGCCAGCAGGCACCGACGCTCGCCGCCGCCGGCGCCAACGTGGTCAGCTTCGATCTGTCCGACGAACAGCTGCGCAAGGATCGGGACCTCGCCGAGCGCGAACGGCTGTCGCTGGTGACCGTCCGCGGCGACATGCGCGATCTGTCGGTTCTGGAGTCCGGCCGTTTCGACCTGATTTTCCACCCGGTCTCGAACGTCTTCGTCCCGGACGTGGCGCCGGTCTGGCGCGAGTGCTTCCGGGTGCTGAAACCGGGCGGCGTCCTGCTGGCCGGCTTCATGAATCCGTGGATGTTCCTGTTCGACCACGACGAGGCCGAGCGCAGCGGCCGGCTGACCGTGAAGCATCGGTTGCCCTATGCCGAGCCGGACAGCCTCGATGCCGCGGCGCGGGACGCATGGCTGCAGAGCGGTCGCGCTGCGGAATTCAGCCACTCGCTGGAGGCCCAGATCGGCGGCCAGCTGGCGGCCGGATTCCTGCTCACTGGCTTGTACGAGGACCACTGGACCGACCAGGCCACGCCGCTCAACCGCCACGCACCGATCGCCATCGCCACGCGTGCCGTCAAGCCGGCGGATCCGGGGACGGTGTGAGCCACCCTGTGGCGCCGGACCGCAAGATCTCACCCGCCTGAGACCGCGGTTGACGTCGGGTCGGCGGTCGAAGAATCCGTCGGTTGCGATGATTTCCCGGGACTGGGACCGCGGTTTGTCGGGAGACCGTTTCCGGCAACCGGCGCCGCGAGGGTTCCTCAATCCTGCGCCGCCGCCGCGCCGCCACTCTCCAGCGTCTTCAGCGCCTGGAACAACGCGCGGTAATGACCGCGCGACTGCGTCCGGCCCCGATCCTCGCGGGCGGCACGAACCAGCTGACGCATCTCGTGGCGGTCGATGCCCGGATACTCGGCCAGCAGTGCCTCCAGGGCACTGTCGCCCTCGTCGAGCAACCGATCCCGCCAGCGCTCGATCCGGTGCAGCTGCGCCGTCTCGCGCTGCCGCTCCTCCTTCGGCACATCCACCGCGGCGCGGATCGCCGGCAAGTCTTCCTCGCGGTTGCGCAACTGCTTGGCGAGAAACATCAGCTCCCGGCGATGGGCAATGTGCGAGGTCACCTTGTGACACTGCGCGATCTGCGTGAGCAGGCCGTCATCCAGCGGCACCCGCGCCCGCTGGGTCGCGGTCAGCGCCACCAGCTCGCGGGCCAGTTCGAAGACCGTGTCGGCCTCGCGCTTCAGCGCACTGCGACTGGGCTCATCGGCGGCATCGTCGACGGGCGGCGGCGGGGAATCCTGGCGTTTGCGCATGATCGGGGCTGGGCGGGAACGGGTCGCGAGCTTAGCGGAGGGTTCGCGAGCCCGCATGCAGGGGCTCGACCGGCGCCGAGCCGCGGAAGTCGATCGGTAGCGCCGGGGTGCTGCGAGACGTCGATGGCGCCGGATGGCCGCCTCGGCATTTCGAAACCCCCAAAAAACTCAAGGCCCCGCGTGGGGGCCTTCAGCCGAGCGACCGGGGTACCGGACACCGTATCAGCGCTGACGCGCCTTGTAGCGGGGGTTGCTCTTGCAGATCACGAAGACCTTGCCGCGGCGACGGACGATCTTGCAGTCGCGGTGGCGGGACTTCGCGGACTTCAGCGACGACAGCACTTTCATGGTTTGCCTCCTTGCAAAGCCGGCGGAATATAACGGCGCCCGCTGGAGCGCGGTAACGAAGCTGTCCGCTGCGTTCAGACCTGCGGACGTTCGGCGCCGCGCTGGTAGCTGGCGTAGGACTTTTCCTCGACGTAAGCCGAGCCCAGCGCCTGGTTGATCTCGCGCTTGTAGCGGGCGCGGTCGTCGTTCTCGAAGTAGACGGCGCGGGCCAGCGCGATGAACTCGGCATCGAAGGCGGCTTCGCGTTCCTTGTCGCGGATGCGGTCTTCGATGTCCCACAGCCGCAGGTTGACCGCCTTCAGGTCGGCCCAGGGCTTGGCGACCGCCGCTTCATCGAGGCCGCTGGACGCCCAGGTCCGGCGCAGGGCGGCGAGCTCGGCCTCGACATTGGCCAGCTTGGCGGCATCGCGGATGCGCTCGGCCTTGATTTCGAGGATCGTGAGCTTGTCGACCAGCTCGCCGATCGACACGGGCACCAGAATCTCGGCCACGCGCTGCTTCCTGTTACTTCGGGCTGGCGAGCGTGGCGAGTCCGGGCGCGTGACGGCAAGTCTGCAATGACGTTGCGGACGGCGGCGGCTCAGCGGCGCCGATCGAGCCCGAGGGCGTGGCGCAGCAGGGCGAGTTGGGCCTGATCGCCGTGGGCGATGGCGGTGCGCAGGGCGACGGTCGGGGCGTGCTGCATCCGGTTGGTCAGCTGCTGCGCCAGCTGCGCCATGACTTCGGCCGCCGGGGTGCCGCGCTCCAGGTCCTTCAGCGCGCGAGCCAGCGACTCCTCGCGGAGCTGCTCGTTGCGGGCGCGCAGCTCGACCAGCGGGTCGACCGCCTCGGCGCTGCGCCACCAGCGCATGAAGTCCTCGACCTGCCGGCTGACCAGATCCTCGGCGGTCTCGGCGGCGATCCGACGCTGCTCCAGGCCGTCATCGGCCAGCTTCCGGAGGTGATCGACGTCGTAGAGGATCACGTCGTCCAGATCGGCCAGCGCCGGATCGAGGCAGCGCGGCACGCCCAAGTCCAGCATCAGCGCCAGCCGCCGCCGACGGCCGCGGTAGGCCTGGACGAAGGTCGGCCGATCAAGGATCTGCGCGGCGGCGGCACCAACCACCACATCCACCTGCGGCAGCAATTCGCCGATCCGGTCGAGGGCGACCGGCGTGGCCTGCAGTTCGGCGGCGAGATCCACCGCGCGGGCGTACGTGCGGTTGGCGATCAGCAGCCGCTCGACGCCGAGCCCACGCAGATGCCGGGCGAACAGCGCGCCGGTCTCGCCGGCGCCGATCACCAGCACCTGCCGCAGCTTCAAGTCGTCGAAGACCTGCCGCGCCAGCTTGATGCCGGCGTAGGCGACGCTGACCGCGCCGCGGCCCAAGCCCGTGTGCTCGCGGACTTCCTTGGCGACCGCGAAGGAGCGCTGGAACAGCCGATCCAGCGTGCGATCCAGCGAATCCTGCTCGCGGGCGGCGGCCCAGGCCTGCTTCATCTGCCCGAGGATCTGCGGCTCGCCGAGCACCATCGAATCCAGCCCGGTAGCGACCCGGAAGGCATGCCGCACGGCGCGATCGTTGTCATGCCGATACAGATGCGCGCCGATCCGGACCTCGCGCTCCCGCGCCAGCTCCTTCAGCCAGTCCAGCGGCAGCTGCTCCTGACCGGGCGCGGTGCGGCAATACAGCTCCGTGCGATTGCAGGTCGACACCAGCGCCGCGCCCTGGATGCCGGGAACCGACTTCAGCTGCTGCAGTCCACGGCGTTGCCCGTCGCCGTCCAGAGCCAGCCGCTCGCGAACCGCGACGGGCGCAGTTTCGTGATTCAGACCTAGGGCGACGAGGGACACCGGCGTGGGCAGTGAGATCAGCAAGAGACTGGCAAGATTGTCGAAGCCGCCCGCCTCGGGCGCAAGGATGGATTCCGTGAATCAGGCACCGTCAGTCCCCTGCCAGCAGGTCAGGACTCACACCATTTTCAAGCACTTGAGCCCGACCGGCCGCGCCGGCACCCGACTGCGGTGTGTTGTCGCAGCCCTCCTGCTGGCGCTGGCTCCCGCCGCGCTGTCGCACGAGCCGCAGCAATCCGAGGTCGATCCGCTGACGATGGCGCGCAATCTGGCCACCGCCGCCGAGGCGGGTTCCGGCGATCAACGCCTCGCGGATGCCAGAAAGTCGGTGCGCCTCGCCCTGCAGCATCTGGATTACGAGACCGGCGCGCGCATGGCGGCGCTGATCCTGGAGGCGGTGCCCGGGGATATCGAGGGCCATCAGGCCCGCGCGATCGCCGCGCTCGGTCAGCGCAAGCCGGACGAGGTGCTCGATTCGCTGCGCTTCCTGATGACCACTGGCCATCCGCGGGCTGGCGCCATGGCGCTGAACATCCTGAATCATCCGGAGGCCCGCGAGCCGCGCGCCGAGTTGCTGAAGCAGCTCAGTCTGGATCCGGAAGTCGCCAAGGTCCCCGCCGAACAGGGCACGCTGGTGCCGCTCGCGCTGGAGCTGAAGGACTACGAGAGCGCCGAGCGCATGCTGGATGCCGCGCTTGCCGCACATCCGGACAGCGCCAAGACCTGGCTCTGGCGGGCGCTGGCCGATGTGGCGCAGGGCGACAAGGAAAAAGCGCTGGACAGCTACTCCCGCGCCGTCAAACTCGACCCGGACAATGAAAGTCTGCGGCTGGCCTACGCGCAGGCGTTGCACGAGACCGAGCGCAGCGATCAGGTGGAGGCATTGCTGCGCGCCGCGCCGGCGCCGACGGCCGATCTGCTCGCGGCTCGTGCCGCCTACGCCAATCTGGCGAAGAACGAGGCGGCGCTGGATCGGCTGGCTGCCGACCTGCGCGGCGAGGGCGATTCCAACGTCCAGCTGGAGCCCGCCGAGCGTGATTTCCTGCTGGGTCAACTGGCCGAGCTGCGCGAGCAGAAGGATCAGGCCCGCCGTTACTACGAGGGCATCAGCGAGGGTCCGCGCGCGCAGCAGGCCAAGCTGCGGCTTGCCGTGCTGACCGCGCCGGCCGATCTGGACGCCGCTCGCGCGCTGCTGGAGCCGCTGCGCGTGCAGGAGGAGGACCTCGAACTGTCGCGCAATGCCCACATGGTCGAGGCCGAGTTGCTGCAGGACGCCGGTCGTCATGCCGATGCCGCCGAGATCCTGTCGCAGGGACTGTCCTCGTTCTCCGACGACGACACCATGCTCTACGCCCGCGCGCTGGCCTACGTGATGGCCGATCAGGTCGATTACGCGCTGACCGATTTCCGGTTGCTGCTGAGTCGTCAGCCGGACAGTTCGCAGGTGCTGAACGCCTACGGCTACACGCTGGCCGACCACACCGACCGACTGGACGAAGCCCGCGACTACATCCGCCGCGCGCTGGAGCAGGAGCCGGAGGATCCGGCCATCCTCGACAGCATGGGCTGGGTGCTGTTCAAGCAGGGCGACGCCAAGGCCGCGCTGCCCTACCTCGAACGCGCCTTCAAGGGCTCGCCGGACCCGGAGATCGCCGCACACCTCGGCGAGGTGCTGCACGTGCTGGATCGCAAGGCCGAGGCCCGCGAGGTCTGGCAGAAGGCGCTGAAGGATCCGTCGCCGCATCCGGTGCTCGATGCCACCGTCCGCCGGCTGGCGCCGGAGCTGATCGATGCGCGTTGAGCGTCGCCGGCTGCTGATCGCGGCTGGAGTGCTGCTGATGCTTGCGGGCTGCGCGCATCGACCGGGCCTCGACGTGGATCCGGCCCACGAAGCCGCCCAGCGCACCCGCGAGGCCGCGGTGGCCGAGGCCGCCGGCTTCGCGCTGGTGGGTCGGATCGGCGTCAACAACGGCCGCTCGGCCGGCAGCGCCAGCTTCGACTGGCAGCAGCACGAGTCCCAGCTGGCCTTCGAGCTGCGCGTGCCGCTGACCGGCGCGACCTGGCGGCTCAGCGGCCGTCCCGGCGGCTACCTGCTCGACGACGGCAAGGGTGGCACCCGTGGCGGTCGTGATGCCGGCGAGTTGCTGACCCAGGCCACCGGCTGGCGGATCCCGGTCGACGCGCTCAACTGGTGGATCCGCGGCGCCCGCGCCCCTGGTGGCCGCGCGGTCCTGCGCTACGACGAGCAGGGTCGGCCCGCCGAGCTGGTCCAGCACGGCTGGACGCTGCGCTACCGAGCCTGGGACGAAACCCTGGGCCTGCCGACCCGGCTGATCGCGCGCCGTGATCAGGACGAAGTCCGCGTCGCCGTACTGCGCTGGGACAGCGCGCCGTAGGCTGGCGCTGCCCGGTGTCGCTATGGCAGCGCTGGCGTTGTCGGCCTCCAGTCTGAAGCCGACGGGAAGTCGCAGCGGCGGGCTTACTTCTTGACCAGCACGCTGCTGGCGACGATGCGCCATTCTTTCTGGGCACCGCTGACAGTGGCCGGATTCTGGCCGGCGTCCTCGGCGAGGTGCTTGGCGGTGGCTTCCTCGACGGTCTTCTCTTCCAGCGTGCCGTACACGATGGCGTCGCCGGCGGTGTCCTTCGGCAGGAAGAAGTCGTGCTTGCCGAAGAAGACGCGGGCGGCAGCGTCGCCGTCGGTCAGAGTCATCCAGCAGCCCTTGGTCTGGCAGACCTTGCCGATCCGACCCTCGAAGCGGGCCGGCTTGCCGAGCAGGTCGGCGGGGTTCTTGAGCGCAGCGGCAATGTTGACCGGCGCCGGGGCTTCCGGCATCGCTTCCTTGCCCCAGACGGTGTAGGTGTCGGTGCTGGCGAGCGGCGGGGTCGGCATCACCGGCTGGGCAGCGTCAGCCTTGTGGTCGTGCTGGTGATGTTCGGCGATGGCCGGTGCGGCGAGGAACAGGGCGACGGTGAGCGAGAGCAGGGTGCGGGTCATGCGGGCCTCGGATTGGCTAGTCGGAGAAGCGCGGGACTCTACGCCGCCGCGCGGGCCTCGCCCAGCGGGGCGCGGCTCAGAGCTGGCTGCGGGTCCAGCGTTCCGTAACGTCCCTTGGCATCGAGGGTCGGGGTGGCCAGCGCGCAGTCGGGATCATGGGTGAAGAACAGTCGTCGACCGGCCGTGATCTGCGCATCCAGAAAGCGGCGCTTCTCGTCGATCAGCAGCTCCGGTGCGCGGTCGTAGCCCATCGTCACCGGCAGATGCACCCACGGCCGCCCCGGAATCAGGTCGGCGCAATAGACCACGCCGCCGGACTCGCCGATCTCGGCCAGCATCAGACCCGGGGTGTGGCCATCGCTGAAGCGGAATCGCACCGTCGGACCCAGCGAGCTGGTCTCGCCGTCGACCAGCTCGACGCGACCCGAGGCCTTGAGCAGCTCGATCAGCTCGGGCACGAAGGACGCCCGATCACGCGGATGCGGCTGCTGCGCCCGCTCCCAGTGTTCGCGACCGATCAGGAAGCGTGCTTTCGGAAACAGCAACTGTGGCGGGGTGCCGGGTTGCCACGCGGCGAGCAAGCCGCCGGCGTGGTCGAAGTGCAGGTGCGACAGCACCACGGCGTCGATGTCCTCGTGGGTCAGACCCAGTTCGGCCAGCGAGTCCAGCAACACGTGCCGGTCTTCGAGCACGCCGAAACGCTCCTTCAGCTTCGGATCGAAGAAGGCGCCGATGCCGGCCTCGAACAGGACGGTCTGACCGTCGAGTTCCTCGACCAGCAGCGCGCGACAGGCCAGCGGGATCCGGTGCTGCGCGTCCGGGGCGATCCACTTTTCCCACATCGCACGCGGGACATTGCCGAACATGGCGCCGCCGTCGAGGCGCTGGCTGTTGCCGATCAGCGAACTGAACTTCATGGCTGCGGGGCTCCGGACTGCATCAGGGTGGCGAGGTCGGCAACCATCAGCGCCGGATCGTGGCCACCGCCGTCAGGTCCGCCCTGCGGCCGGAACATGCCGAGCAGCGTGCCCTCCGGCCCGAAGACCAGAATCGAGGCGCTGTGGTCAATGGTGTAGTCCGTCGGGCCTTCGCCGTTCGGCACCTTGACGAACAGCACGCCGACCGACCGGGTGAAGCGCTCCAGCGCCGACAGCGTGCCGGTCACGCCGACGATGTCCTTCGAGAAGAAGTCGAGGTACTCGCGCAGGCGCGCCGGGGTATCGCGCTCCGGGTCCACCGACACGAACAGGATCTGCGGAGGTGCCAGGTCGGCGTGCTGTTCGGACCACAACGTCAGCGTGCGCTTCATCTCGGCCAGCGCCATCGGGCAGACGTCCGGGCAGTGGGTGAAGCCGAAGAAGGCCAGCGAGTAGCGTCCCTTGAGCGCATCGGTGGTGAAGGGCTGGCCGTCCAGCAGGGTCAGGCCCTCGGGGTCGATCTGGCGCGGCTTCGGGTAGGCCAGCATGCGCTGGAACATGCCGCCGCCCGGGGTTTCGGCAGTGGTGCGGGCATCGTCGGCTGCGGGCGCGAAACCGTTCTGCGCGATCCACAGTCCAAGCCCGGCCAGAAAGGCCAGCCCGATCAGGAACCAGGTGCTGCGATCCCGGAACATCCCCACCTCTGCATACCCACGACGGCGGCGGATTAAGCCACCGAGGTAGTGAACCGGGCGCGGGCAGGCTGCCTTGTGACCTCAGTGCTTCAACAGCTTCGACAGCGGCAGGTCGAGTGGAAACAACCGGTCGGTCTCTTTCTTGACCACGGCGTAGCACTCGCAGCTGAGCGCCTCCAGCCTCGGCCGATCAATCACGGTGATATGCCCGCGGTGGTAGGCGATCACGCCCTGTCGCTGCAGGCGACCGGCAGCCTCGGTGACGCCCTCGCGCCGCACGCCCAGCATGTTGGCGATCAGTTCCTGGGTCATTTGCAGTTCGTTGGTCGGCAGCCGGTCCAGCGAGAGCAGCAGCCAGCGGCAGAGTTGCTGGTCGACCGTGTGGTGACGGTTACAGACCGCGGTCTGCGCCATCTGCGTGATCAAGGCCTGGGTGTAGCGCAGCGCAACATGCAGCAGATCGCCATGGCGCTCGAACTCCTCGCGGAAGTGCTCGCCCAGCATGCGGAAGCCGGTGCCGGCGCTCTGCACGATCGCGCGACTGGTGGTGCTATGGCCGCCCATGAACAGCGCCAGCCCGATCATGCCCTCGTGGCCGACCACGGCGATTTCCGCCGAGGCGCCGTTCTTCATCACGTAAAGCAGGGAAACGATCGCGTCCACCGGGAAGTACACATGTCGAAGCGCGATACCCGACTCGTAGAGCACCTTGCCGAGCGGCAGCACGACCGGCTCCAGCTTCGGGTACAGGCGTCCGCGGACGTCTGCAGACAGGGCGGCGAGCAGCTTGTTGGCAGTCGGACTGTGATCCATCGTGATTCAACTCCATCGCAATAAAAGCATCTCCCGATTAGCGTGCAAGCCCGGCATGGCTGATGGTCCCGTCAAGAATCAATCACTTGGGCCTTGAGCAGTCCGTTACCCGAGGGTCCGCGCTAATCATGTTTGTCAAAATCGTGCTGAAGCCAGGATTCTAGCGTCTGTCCGGTAGCGAACCGACCGGAACCGGCAGATCTTGCAAGCGCCATCCGGGGTTCTGCGCTGCCGATCAGCCCGACCGGCGCTGGCGTCATGGCTCCCGGTGTGGACTCAGATCGCACGCAGGTCGCAGGTAGGGTTGACCCGCTGCCCGGTTGCTCCCAATAGCGGGCTTGTGAGTTGTCGTTCGGCACGAGGGTGTTGCGCCCCGCGTCGGGCGCGGAAAGTGCTTGGGCCTCCGTCCAGCCAACGCATGCGGACCGGCTTCGGCTACCGAACACTGCACCAATCACATTGGATTTTCACCAATGTTTGATGGCGTACAGAAGTCCAGTCACCAATGTTGCAAGCTCCTGATCAGCCCGGCAGAGCGCATGCAGGTTTACCTCAGGTTCCACTCCCGACGCCGAGCCGCGCGGGGGCAGCGAGCTTTGTAGCCATGCAGTCTGCCATTTGCTCACTCAGGAGACCACCATGCTCGAAACCATCATCATTGTTCTGGTCCTGCTGTGGCTGTTGGGAATGGGTTCCTCAGTCACCATGGGCGGATTGATCCATTTGCTGCTGGTGATTGCAGTGGTCGTGCTGCTGCTGCGCATCATTCGGGGTCGCCGGGTTCTGTAATCGTCCTGATCGCGCAAGCGCGTTCGTTGAAGGAGTTCCCGTGAACAACACTTGGCGCATCCTCTCGATCATCCTGATCGTGGCCGGGGTGCTGGGATTGGCCTGGGGTGGTTTCGACTACACCCGGGAAACCCATGAGGTCGATATTGGACCGTTGCAGTTGCAGGTGCAGGAAAAGGACCGCGTGAACGTTCCGGTCTGGGCCGGCGTTACCAGCTTGGTGATCGGTATCGGGATTCTGGTCGGCACCGCGCGGTCGCGTTGAATCCGCGGAACCATTCGAGAACAACGCCGTGCCGGGATTGGTGTCGGTGACCGCCGAACTCCTTTCGTGGACCGGTTCTGTCGATCCCGGGCGGGTGACGACAGCCGCGCGACGGTCGTCGTGGCCCGTCGCACCAGACATTTCCCCCGTCGAGGAACAGACATGAATATCGTATCCGGATTTCGCAGTGCGGCGGTTGTGCTGTCACTGGCCTGCATGAGCGCCAGCCTGATGGTCAGCGGCTGTGCCTCGACTACTCATCATGAAGGGGCGGGTGAATACGTCGACGATGTGGTGATCACGACCAAGGTTCGCGCGGCGATCCTTGAGGCGCCGGATCTGAAGGTTCTGGAAATCAATGTGGAGACCTTCAAGGGGCGCGTTCAGCTGAGCGGCTTTGTCCACACGCAGGCGGAAATTGATCACGCCGGCCGACTGGCGCGCGGCATCCGCGGCGTCACTGCGGTGGTCAACGATATCCGCATCAAGTAAATTCGAAGCCGGTCGAACGCCGGCTCGCGAAGAGTGGCCAGTTGATTCTGCCCTGCGGACACCGCTGACCCGGTCCCGTGGGGCTTGGCGCTGGAGTTCCGTAGCGCGGGACCGTGGATGTCTTCCGGATCTCTTGTTTATTCTCGGATTGGTCGGTTAACGCACCGAATGCTGATTTCGGGCCGGTCATCCTGTCACTGCCGGGTACAGCGCAACCAGCGTATGACCCACTCTTGCAGGAAAATGACCCATGAGCAGTCTGGACAAGCCTTTCACCAATCCGGTCACGCCGTCGGCGTCTGTCGGGTCTCACGCGAAGCAGTATGTCCCAGCCGAGTCCGGCATGCCCGACGCCCCGCGGGTACCTCGGCAGAGCGCAGGCTGGGTCACCAAGCAGGATCTCGGTGCAGTGACCGAAGACGGCGCCGCCAAGTCGTCCGATCCGCAGTCGTCGACTCGGGACGGATCACGCCACAGCGACACGCAGAAGTCATCATGAGCCTGCGCAGCACGGGTCTGATCGAGGCTCGCTGGAAACAGCAGGTCGGGTCGGCAGAAGTGGCCTGGGGAAACCTGACCGATGACGAATCGCTGCAGACCGAGGGTCACGCACAGATGCTGACCGGACTGGTCGAGGAGCGATACGCGATCAGCCGCGATGAAGCCCAGCGGCAGGTCAAGGCGTTTTTCGACACGCTCGGCGCCTGAATCCGGCGCAATCGACTTGACGTCGCTATTGGCGCAGGTTCTGACCTGTCGCTTTCGGTTTGCCGCGACGATGGCGGCTCCGGCCGGCCGAGGCTCCCGAGAAATCTCGCCAAAAGGGTTCAAGCCTGCGATGGCGTCTGACGGATCCAGTTTCCGACCTGCAATGGGTGATCCCTGACGGCCGACTCGACACGTCTGGACGCAGCTGGTTGTTGAGACAGCTCGGAGAAAGACCTGGCCAGTTGCGCACGCACGGCGTTGCGGACTGGAGGGCGGATCTGCAGGTGAATGTTCCGAGGCTCGTGCATCTGCAATGAAGGGAAGAGGAATGACTGATGACAACTCAACTTCTGGCGCTGGTCTGCAGCGCACTCATGACGAATTCGGTGGAATCACCCCCTGCACTTGCTGAATCCACATCTCCCCGCGTTGATGATGCGCGGGCTCAGGCAAAAATAGAAACGATTTATCAGCTCAGTCCCTATCTGCGTGCGGACCGACTGGGAGTCGTTGTTCGGGATGGTCTTGCCATCTTGACCGGCGTGGTCGCGGAGGCGGTCAACAAGGAACTTGCCGGCGCCATTGCCGGTGGCGTGGAAGGAGTCCGCGGCGTGGATAACCAATTGCTGGTGAGGTCCGTGCCTGCGTTGGACGTCTCGAGACACTACGGCGAGGTCCTGGATGATGGAACCATCAGCAAGGCAATCACGTCGAAGCTGGGCTGGAGCCGCTATGCCAGTGGTCTGGATGTCGAGATCAAGACTCGCGATGGGGCAGTGACCATGAGCGGATACGCGCATGACGACGACTGCTTCAATGCCGCCACGCGGCTCGCCGGAACGACCCGAGGCGTCCGTTCGGTGGATAACCACATCGTCGTCAGCGGGACGGTGATTCAGGGCTCGGCGCGGACGGGCGACGACCTGCCGGACGCGATCATGAGCGACGCCGGAATCACGACCAGGGTCAAATACAGTTTGCTGTTCTCCAGCAGTGTCGCCGGGTCGCTGATTCGGGTCAGTACCGAAAAAGGCGTGGTGACCCTGAGCGGACAGCTGGAGAGTGGCGCAGAGCGCGCGCTGGCCATTGAACTCGCCCAGAATACGGCTGGCGTCAAAAGCGTCAATGCGGATTCGTTGCTGCGTTGAGCGGCAACGCCGGCGCTGGATCGGCAGAGTGGCGGCGGCCTTGACTCCCAGTTGACGCAGCCTGCTCAGCGCTGGGCCACCGCAGGTCGCGTAGCGTCGTCCGAAGCGGTGTCCGAGCTTCGGCGCCGACGATAGGCGGTCGGGGTCAGGCCGGTTGCTTCCTTGAAGGTCCGGTTGAACGGGCCCAAGGAGGCGAATCCGGAAGCCAGGCTGATGTCCAGCACGCTCAGCGCGGAGGTGTCCAGCAGTCGGCAGGCGTGCTCGATCCGATGCCGGTTGACCAGCCGATTGAAGTTGCGCTCTCCGAGCCCGTGGGTGATGGCGCGGCTGACCTTGTGTTCCGGACTGCCGAGCCGGCGGGCGAGATCCGCCACCTTGAGCTCGGGGTCCAGATGGATCGCCTCGACCTCGAGCAGTCGCAGGATCGCCGCGGCGAGGCGATCGTCCTCGGGCGTGGGGGAGGAGCTGGTGTCCGGCGTCGCTTGCGGCGGCACCGGATCCGGTGCCGCCATCGCGTGCCGCTGTCGCTGACGACGACGGAGTGCCAGCGCCCCCAGGGTGTAGAGCACGATGGCCAATGCACACAGGCTCGTGACCGTGCGTTGCAGCGTATTGCCGTCCGGCAGCATCTCGGTGATTGCGCGACTGCTGGTGCCAACGAGGACGCAGCCGCCAAACACGATCAGGAAGCCCAGCCGGAGCCGGCGGTCGTCCGACGTCAGGCCTGGATTCCAGCCTCGCAGGCCTTCGCCGAAGGCCAGCACCAGCATGGCGGCCCCCGCCAGATCCAGCAGCGCGCCGAGCACCGCAACCAGCGGTCCCGGGGTGCCGTCCGCGACGGGGTGGAGCAGTCGCCAGAGCACCATCAGCGCGGCAACGCCCAACGCCACCGCCGCGTGGCGAGCGCCGACCGCGCCATCCCCGCGAAACAGGGCCCGCGATACCAGCCAGTAAGCATTGCAGGTAGCTGATCCGCCCACGGCAGCGATCCACCACAGCGCGCCGGTGTCGGGCGGGACCCACGGTCGCAACATGGCCAGGGCGAGCGAGCCGCAGAACAGCGCGAACAGCACTTCGGCATCGCTCTTGCGGCGCAGGCCCAGCAGGCCCAGCGCGGTGACTAGAGCCAGCGTGACGATCAGGATCGTGGTCCAGGGCAAGGTGGCGGCGTCCATGGCAACCCGGCGGTGAGAAACGAACCTGCAGGGTCGGCGCTGGCGCGGGTTTCAGCAAGCCCCGGTGGTCATGACGCCCAACGGCGGCCGAATACCGATTTCACACCGGCGCGTTCGGCTGGCCGATTTCCGAATCGGCGAGATCGGGCAGGGCGCTGCCGGCAGCGTGGGCGACCCCGACCCCGGAGATCGACCATGCCGCTGCCGATTCGACTGCCCCCGCCACCCCGAGCCCTGTCGCTGGCCGCCAGCGCCTGGTTCATCGCCGCGGCGCTGGGGCAATGGGCTTTCATCGCGTTCATCCTCGCCTTCTTCACCCCGCGCACGTTGAGCGGCGACTTCCTCGCGCTCAACGCCAAGCCGCACATCACCGGCTGGGTGCCCGGCGATACGCTCGGCAACACGCAGTTCCTCACGCACGTGTTCGTCGCGGCAGTCGTGACCTTCGCGGGTCTGCTGCAGCTGGTGCCGGCACTGCGGCGACGCTGGCCGGCACTGCACCGCTGGAACGGCCGGCTCTTCATGGTGACCGCAC
>Ga0209812_10000368_pt1 | contig 41943 bp, 32 predicted proteins | sample JI71714BDNA_FD_187502 | JGI IMG/M metagenome (GOLD analysis project Ga0209812, IMG submission 187502) | Wastewater effluent complex algal communities from Wisconsin, to seasonally profile nutrient transformation and Carbon sequestration -... | ecosystem: Engineered > WWTP > Effluent > Algae...
CGTCCGCCCTCTCAACAGGGGCGGTCAGGCCGGCTGATTATCGGTGCGACTGAAGGGCCGAGACTTACGCCGGCTTCTTGGTGCGGCGCGCCTTGGGGGTCACGGTGGTGCCGGGCTTGCGGCCCAGACCGATCTTCTTGGCCAGATCGCGGCGCTTTTCAGCATAGTTGGGGGCGACCATCGGATAATCGGCCGGCAGGCCCCAGCGCGCGCGGTAATCTTCGGGCGACATGCTGTAATTGGTGCGAAGATAGCGCTTGAGCATCTTCAGCTTCTTGCCGTCTTCAAGGCAGACGATGTAATCCGGCTTCACCGAATTGCGGATCGCCACGGCCGGCTGCGGCTTGGCTTCTTCCACCACCGGAGTTTCGCCAAGATTGGCGAGCGCGCCGTATACGTTGGTGATAAGGCCTGGCAGATCAGCCACCGCGACATCATTGTTGCTGACATGTGCAGCGACAATGTCGCTCGTCAGCGTGATAAGTGTTTCCTTCATATCCATTTCCAGATCCTGCATGAGTTCCTCACAGGCGTCATTCAGCTCGCGCCAGTTACTACGCCATGGATCAAGTTGCGAAAATTGGCAACCGCGTTGCTTTCCTTAGTCACCGGTTTGCGATCAATGGAGCGGTACTAGATTGATCGCCCGAAAGTAATGGCATCAATGCGCTCGCCATTTGCCATGCGATAATAGTTACGCCGCTCACCAATCGGTTCAAAACCGAACTTGTTATACAATTGGATGGCTGGATTGCCGCGCCGCATCTCCAGAAAGATGCGCACGATCCCGCGCGCGCGGGCGGCGTCGAACAGATGCTCTATCAGCGCAGCCCCTACGCCGCGTTGCCGTGCGCCGGGAGTTACCGCGATCAGCAGCAGTTCCTCTTCATCGAGCACATGGCGGGTCAGGACAAAGCCTGCCGGGGCAGGGGCCGGGCCGGGGCCGGTGGCAGGGCCATCTGGGATCGGCACGCCTGCGGCATCGACCACCAGTGCATGGGTGCTGGAAAAGGTCAGCGCATCGGCAACCTGCCGCCGGTTCCACGCTTCGCCGTAAGCCGGATCGAACGCCGCCTCCATCACCACCATGATCCGGTCGAGGAGATGCGGGCAGGGGCTCATGGGATGGGCCGCACCATCGGCTTGGCATCGGCGCCCCGGCCATAGATCGGGGCAAGATCCTGCGTCAGCAGGGCTGGATTGAGCAGTGGCACGGCGGCGGCATCGGGCAGGATGTCGAGCGTCACCATTCCCGCCCCGTCGAACTCCAGCAATTCGCGTGCGCGGTTACCGGCTGCGAGCGAATAGTGGATATCGCCTTGCGCCGTGGCCGGAGTTTGCGAGATCACCTTGGTTTCCGGCAGGCCGTCCGCCGCGAAATCCTGCACGAACCATTCGCCATGCCCGCCATTGACGCACACCGTGAGCGGATTTGCCGGATGCACCGCTTGCGCCTGCGCAGCGATCAGCGCCAGCGTCGGATAGCCCAGCACTTCTGCACCCCAGGCAAAGCCCAGCGCGCGGGCAGTGGCAAGGCCGATCCGGACCCCGGTAAAGCTGCCCGGGCCAAGGCTGACGAGGATACGGTCCGCACGGCCCTTGTCCGGCAGTGCGCCGATCATCGGCACCAGCGCCTCGGCATGGCCGCGACCCATCACGCGGTGATCGCGCGCAATCAGGTGATCGCCCTCGAACAGGGCGATGCTGCACGCTTCGGAGGCGGTTTCGATGGCGAGCATCCGCATAGGGCAAGCCGATGCCTCAGCCTGCGCGCCCGTGCAAGCGCGAGATGTGCGTCAGGCGATGGTGTTGAAGGTGCCGAATTCGGGACGCGGGCTGCGGTCAAAGATGCTGGCGGGATCGCCATAGCCGACCGAGCAGATGAAATTGACCCGGTGGCGGGGCTCGTCAGCGAAGAATGCGGCATTGACCGCGTCCTTGTTGAAGCCCGACATCGGCCCGCAATCCAGCCCCAATGCGCGCGCGGCGAGCATCAGATAGGCGCCTTGCAGCGAGGAGTTACGGAACGCGCCTTCCTCCCGGCCTTTCTCGTCACCTTCGAACCAGCTTTTGGCGTCGGTGTGCGGGAACAGCCACGGCAGTTCTTCGTGGAAGTCGATATCGTAGCCGATCACTGCGGTGACGGGGGCGGCGAGCACCTTGGCGCGGTTGCCCTCCATCACGCAGTCGGCGAGTTTCGCCTTGGCATCGGCCGACTTGACCCACACGATCCGTACCGGCTGCATATTGGCCGATGTCGGGGCCATCTTCATCAGGTTCCAGATGGCGTGGAGTTGTTCGTCCGAAACCGGCTTGTCGAGCCAGCCATTATAGCTGCGCGCATCGTTGAACAACTGGTCGAGCGCCGCGTCTGACAGGACGTGGCCGTGATATTGCACCGTCACGCCGCGCGCACCTCGGTCACTTCGGGGACGTAATGCTTGAGCAGGCCTTCAATGCCGTGCTTCAGCGTTGCGGTGCTCGACGGACAGCCCGAGCAAGAGCCTTGCAGCGTCAGATAAACCACCCCGTCACGGAAACCGCGATAGGCGATATCGCCGCCGTCACCGGCCACCGCGGGGCGGACACGGGTTTCGAGCAGTTCGTTGATCGCCGCGATCACCTCGGCGTCTTCGGGACGTTCTTCCACCACCGCTTCATCTTCGGGCGGGACGGCGATGCCATTGCCGCTTGTCGGCGCGAACAGCGGGGCTTCGGAGACGAAGTGGTCAAGCAGGATCGCGATTACTTGCGGCTTCAGCGCGCTCCAGTCAGCTCCCGGCGCGGCGGTGACGCTGACGAAATCGGCCCCGAAGAACACGTTCACCACTTCGCCCGTGTCGAAGATCGCCTGCGCCAGCGGGCTGGCCTCGGCGCTTTCCGGCGTGGCAAATTCGCGGGAGCCTGCGGCCATGACGGTCATGCCGGGCATGAACTTGAGCGCGGACGGGTTCGGAGTGGTTTCGGTTTCTATGAACATGGTTTGTATTTAAGACCGATTTTGTCGGATTTCAAGCGCGCAAAGCCGAAGGGTGCAGCGTCGCAGAGCATTCACTATCGCTTCACATTTTGCCGCCCTATATGCGCAACATGACGTCTTCTTCCCGCGCCACACGCGCGCTCGCCCTCCTGCTTGCTCCGCTTGTTCTGGCCCAGCCACTGCTGGCCCAGCAGGCTGCTCCGGCGCCTTTCGAGGTTCAGGCGCCTTCGCCGGTGCCTGCGCCCAAGGCCTTGCAGAACAATGGCGAAGTGCCGTGGCTCTACCGCGGTTCGGATGTGCCGGTCGACGACAAGTGGCTGTTCGGCGAGATGAAGAACGGGCTGCGCTATGCGGTGCGCCGCAATGGTGTGCCGCCGCGCCAGGTTTCGATCCGGGTGCGGATTGATGCCGGATCGCTCCACGAACAGGATGGCGAACAGGGCTATGCCCACCTGCTCGAACACTTGCTGTTCCGCGAGAGCAAATATCTGGGCCAGGCCGAGGCGATTTCCGCATGGCAGCGTCTGGGTGCGACCTTCGGCAGCGATGCCAATGCCGAAACCAGCCCGACGCACACTGCCTATAAGCTCGACATTCCCAACATCGATGCGGCCAAGCTGTCGGAAAGCTTCAAGCTGCTTTCGGGCATGATCCGCGAACCGGTGCTCAATGACGCCAATGTCGCTGCCGAACGCCCGATCGTGCTCGCCGAAAAGCGCGAGCGCGGCGGGGCAGGGCAGCGCATGGCGGATCTGACCCGCCAGACCTTCTTTGCCGGACAGCGCCTTGCCACCCGCAATCCGATCGGCACGGATGAAACGTTGAAGGCTGCCAATGGCAAGGCGGTGAAGGCGTTCTATGATCGCTGGTACCGGCCCGAAAACACCACCATCATTGTGGCCGGCGATGCCGATCCGGTGGTTCTGGCGGGCCTCGTCGAACAATGGTTCGGCGACTGGAAAGGCACCGGCAAGCCCGGCGTTGCGCCCGATTTCGGTGATCCTGTTCCGCCCCCGGGCGCGCAGGATGATGGTGTTACAGGCGCGCCCATCGGCCAGTTGGCCGTCGGCGTCGAGCCTGATTTGCCGCGCAGCCTCACCTATGCGGTGATGCGCCCGTGGCGACAGGTGACCGATACCATCGTGTATAACGAAGGCCTGCTGACCGATGCCATCGCGCAGGCGATCATCAACCGGCGGCTGGAATCGCGGGCGCGCGGCGGCGGCAGCTTCCTTTATGCGCAGGTGCAGCAGGACGATGTCTCGCGCTCGACCGATGCGACCTTCGTGACCTTCGCGCCGCTGACCGGCGACTGGCAGGCCGCGCTTGCCGATGTGCGCGCCGTGATTGCCGACGCGCTCACCAATCCGCCCACGCAGGAAGAAATCGACCGCGAGGTTGCCGAATTCGACGTGGTCTTCGCCAATGGGGTAGAGCAGGAGACGGTCGAGTCCGGATCAGACCTTGCCAACAATCTCGTCAATGCAGTCGATATCCGCGAGACGGTTGCTGCGCCCAAGGTGGTGCTCGACGTGTTCCGCGGCATGAAGCCGCGCCTGACGCCCGAATTCGTGCTGGAACGCACTCGCGGCCTGTTTGAAGGCACCGTCACCCGTTCGGTCTATGTCACCCCGACTGCGGGCGAGGCCGATGTCGCCGCGCTCAAACTGGCGCTTGCGAGCGAGGCCAAGGTCGATGGCACCGCCCGTCTGGCGGCGCAGACCATCTCTTTCGACGATCTTCCGCCGGTGGGCGCCCCCGGCACCATCACCGCGCAAGCGCCGCTGGGCGTGCTGGAGATCGAGCAGGTCGATTTTGCCAATGGCGTGAAGGCGCTGGTGTGGTCGAACAATGCCGAACCGGGCCGCGTCACGGTGCGGGTACGTTTTGGCGCAGGCTACCGCGCCTTCGACAAGGACAATGCGGTCTATGCCTCGCTCGGTCAGGGCGCGCTGGTTGGCTCGGGTGTCGGCGAGCTCGGCCAGAACGAGATCGACCGTCTGGCGACGGGCCGCAAGATCGGCTTCGATTTTGCCATCAATGACGCGGTCTTCTCGCTGACGGCACAGACCCGATCCGAGGATGTGAACGACCAGCTGTATCTGTTTGCTGCCAAGCTCGGGATGCCGCGCTGGGACAAGGATCCCGTGATCCGCGCCAAGGCGGCCGCGGAGCTTGCCTACAATACCTATTCGACCAGCCCGGGCGGCGTTCTCAACCGCGATCTCGAATATCTTGTGACCGGCGGCGACAAGCGGTTTGCCACGCCCGACCCGGCAGCGCTGAAATCCGCCACACCCGAAGAATTCCGCGCCGTGTGGGAGCCGCTGCTCAGGCAAGGCCCGATCGAGGTGCTGGTGTTTGGCGAGTTCGATCAGCCCGCCGTGATCGAGCAGCTGCGCAAGACTTTCGGCGCGCTGCCGGCGCGTGAACCGATCGCGGCGGATGTCGCGGCGCGGGTTCCGCCTTTTGCGGCTGTCACGGAAAAGCCCGAGGTGGTCACGCACCGCGGTGATGCCAACCAGGCCGCTGCTGTGGTCGCCTGGCCGAGCGGGGGCGGGGTGGCTTCCCTGCGCGAAAGCCGCCAGCTGGAAATCCTCACCCAGCTGTTCAACAACCGCCTGCTCGACGCGCTGCGCGAACGGGCCGGGGCGAGCTATTCGCCGCAGGTGTTCTCCAACTGGCCGTCAGACCTTGCCAGCGGCGGGCGGATCACGGCGCTGGCCCAGCTGGAGCCGGAATTCGTGCCGGTGTTCTTTGCCGAGGCTGACAAGATCGCCAAGGATCTCGCTGCCAACCCGCCCACCGCGGACGAGCTTGCGCGGGTGACCGAGCCGCTGAGCCAGCTGATCCGCCGCGCTTCGACCGGCAACCAGTTCTGGCTCTACAACCTCGAAGGTGCAACGCAGGATCCGCAGCGGGTGGTGCTGCTGCGCAGCCTGCTCGCGGACTATTCGCAGACCAGCCCGCAGGTGATGCAATTGCTCGCGGACCGCTATCTGGCCAAGGCAAAGCCGTTCCGGCTTGCAATCATCCCGGAAGGCCAGTCGCTGGCCCAAGGGACGGCTGGTGCAGCGGGTTCGAATGCTGCGCGGGCAGCGCCTCCGGGGCGCTGATCGTTGCAGCCGCTATCAGAGCGCGGGAAATAAAATTGTCCAAAGCGGCATTGCTGCTTTACAATTTGTGCCACGCTCCTGTAGCGGGCGCCCCCGCGCTTTATCGCGCTGATGACATGAAAGAGTTTGAACGTGCCGACGACCTGGACCCCGGATAGCTGGAAGGCTCACGAAGCGCGCCACTTGCCGCATTACGAAGATGCAGCCGAGTTGGCGGAAGCGGAGCAGACCCTTTCGCACTATCCCCCGCTGGTGTTTGCGGGCGAGGCGCGCGCGCTCAAGGCTGATCTGGCGCAGGTCGCGAACGGCCACGGTTTCCTGCTTCAAGGCGGAGATTGCGCGGAAAGCTTTGCCGAATTCCACCCCAACAACATCCGCGATACCTTCCGCGTGCTGTTGCAGATGGCGGTGGTGATGACCTTTGCCAGCAAGCGTCCGGTGGTAAAGGTGGGGCGCATGGCAGGCCAGTTCGCAAAGCCACGTTCTGCCCCGACCGAGACGATCGATGGCGTGACCCTGCCGAGCTATCTCGGCGATAACATCAACGGGATCGAGTTCGATCCGGTATCGCGCCGCAATGATCCGGCCCGCATGGTGAAGGCCTATTCGCAGGCGGCCGCAACGCTCAACCTGCTGCGCGCCTTTGCGGGCGGCGGTTATGCCAACCTGCGGCAAGTGCACCAGTGGACGCTCGATTTCATGGGCCGAACGCCCTGGACCGAAAAGTTTGCTCAGATGGCCGACCGCATCGGCGAAGCGCTCGATTTCATGGAAGCCTGCGGGATCGATCCCGGCACAGTGCCGCAGTTGAAGGGCACCAGCTTCTACACCAGCCACGAAAGCCTGCTGCTGCCTTACGAACAGGCGATGACGCGGCAGGATTCGCTGACCGGCGACTGGTATGCCACGTCCGCGCATATGCTGTGGATCGGCGACCGCACCCGCTTCCCGGGCAGCGCGCACATCGAATTCGCGCGCGGGATCGGCAATCCGCTCGGCATGAAGTGCGGCCCTTCGCTGGAGCCTGACGCGCTGCTGACGCTGCTCGATGAATTGAACCCCAAGCGCGAGGCGGGGCGCATCACGCTCATCAGCCGCTTTGGCCATGACAAGGTCGAGGAAGGCCTGCCGCGCCTCGTCCGTGCGGTGCAGCGTGAAGGCCATCCGGTGGTGTGGAGCTGCGATCCGATGCACGGCAATGTCGTGAAGTCCGACACCGGCTTCAAGACCCGCCCGTTTGACCGCATCACGCGCGAGGTGAAGGGCTTCTTCGCCGTCCACCGCGCCGAAGGCTCGCACCCCGGCGGCATCCATATCGAAATGACCGGGCAGGACGTGACCGAATGCGTCGGCGGGGCTGTGGGATTGACCGAGGAACGTCTGGGCGATCGCTACCACACCCACTGCGACCCGCGTCTCAACGCCGAACAATCGCTCGAACTCGCCTTCCTTGTGGCCGAAATGCTCAACGAGGCTGCGGGTGAACGCGATGCAGAGGTCAGCCACGCCGCGTAAAAACCTGATGCGGGTGATGATTTTGCTGTAATTGCGCGCTTATGCTCGCGTCTTTGCCGTGTAACGAGGGGCGGACATGATCCGAACCTGACGGCAGGGGGCGGCAACAGGAGACGCGGGATGCAGCCGAGCGAACGTCACGAGCAGCAAGATGCAGCGGTTGATCTGGCCAGGCAGTTCCGCGCAACCCGCGCACTGACTGAAGCTCTGGTGGCCCCGCTCAGCGATGCCGATGCCAGCATCCAGTCGATGGGCGACGCATCGCCTGCCAAGTGGCACCTCGCGCATACGACGTGGTTCTGGGAGACCTTCCTGCTGCGCGAACACGCGCCGGGATATAGGCTGTTTCGTGAAGACTGGCCGTTCCTGTTCAATTCCTATTACGAGGCGGAGGGCGCGCGGATCGCCCGGGACGCGCGCGGGATGCTGTCGCGCCCGGCTCTGGCCGAGGTGCTGGAATGGCGGGCTATCGTGAATGACGCCATGACGCCGCTGCTCGATGATCCGGCGCTGTCGGGACTGATCGCGCTGGGTGTGGCGCATGAACAGCAGCACATCGAATTGCTGCTAACCGATATCAAGCACGCGCTGTTCCGGAATCCGCTCGGGCCAGCGATGTGGGACGGATCGGCGCCTGTCGCCGCTGCGCCCGCTGTGCCGGTGGGCTGGCATCAGCACCCGGGCGGGGTCGCGCTTGTCGGCCACCACGGCGATGATTTCGCCTTCGACAATGAAGGCCCGCGCCACCGCGTCTTGCTCGAACCCTTTGCCCTTGCCGACCGGCTGGTCACGAACGGGGAATGGGACGCATTCATCGCCGACGACGGCTACCGTGACGCACGCCTATGGCTCGCCGATGGCTGGGGCTGGGTGCAGCGCGAGGGCATCGCCGCGCCGATGTATTGGCGCGGGGATCGGCACTTCACCCATCAGGGATGGCAAGTCCGCGACCCGCACGCTCCCGTCTCCCATATCTCGCATTTCGAAGCCGATGCCTTTGCCACCTGGGCAGGCGCACGGCTGCCGACCGAGTTCGAGTGGGAAGCCATCGCGGCGAGCCATGATCCCGCCACCGGCAACCAGCTGGATGCGGCCGCGCCGCCGCTCCCCACCGGCAGCCGTGGCCTGTTCGGCGATTGCTGGCAATTCACCCGTTCAGCCTATCTGCCTTACCCCGGCTTCCGCCCGGCAGACGGCGCGGTGGGCGAATACAACGGCAAGTTCATGAGCGGGCAGGTGGTGCTGCGCGGCGCGTCCTGCGCCACGGTGCGCGGCCATTCACGCAGCACTTATCGCAATTTCTTCTACCCCCACCAGCGCTGGCAATTCACCGGACTGCGACTGGCCAAGGATATCTGACATGACGTTTGCCAAGGGCCTCAAGCTGGTCAACCGCGATGCAGGCGGCGTCGATCTGGCGTTTCGCGCCGATGTTCTCGCCGGGCTTGCTGCAGCGCAGAAGGCGATCCCCGCACGCTGGTTCTACGACGATACGGGGTCGCAGCTGTTCGAGGATATCACCCGGCTCCCCGAATATTACCCCACCCGCGCCGAAACCGCGATCCTGCAGGGGCGGTCAGGGGAGATCGCCGATCTGATCGGGTCGGGCCGTGCGGTGGTGGAGTTCGGTTCAGGCTCATCGGTCAAGACCCCGCTGCTGCTGGCCGCGATTGCGCCTTCGGCTTACGTGCCGCTCGATATCGCGGGCGATTTCCTGCGCGCGTCCTCGGCAGTGCTGGCAGCGAAGTTTCCGGGGCTTCCCGTCCACCCGGTCGAGGCCGATTTCATGCGCCGCGTCGAATTGCCCGCCGAAGTCGCCGATCTGCCCAAGCTCGGCTTTTTCCCCGGATCGACCATCGGCAACATGATCGCCCGCACCGCAACCGATCTGCTGCGTTCGATGCGCGAGACTTTGGGCGAGGGCGCGTTGTTGTTGGTCGGGATGGATCTGGTTAAGGACGAAGACGTGTTGCTGGCAGCCTATGACGATGCGGCAGGCGTGACGGCGCAGTTCAATCTCAACCTGCTGACGCGCATCAATCACGAGCTTGATGGCGATATTCCGGTCGAAGCCTTCCGCCACGAAGCGCGCTGGAATGATCCCTTTGCGCGGATCGAGATGCATCTGGTCGCACGCAGGAATGCGACTTTCACCGTCAGCGAACAGACGTTCACGATGCGCGAAGGCGAAAGCATCCATACCGAAAACAGCCACAAGTTTACCAAACGCTCGGGCCAGATGTTGCTGGCGGCAGGCGGGTGGGAACCGCGGGCGCGCTGGACGGACGAGGGCAAGCAATTCTCGCTGGTGCTGGCGGAATCGCGGCCGCCGCGTTCGGCACCCTGAAACCCTTGGTCTCCCCGTGCGTTGGCGCGGGATGGATAAAGATGAATTTCTCACGATTGTGATCGGCGCTGGCATGGCCGGGCTGGCCTGCGCGACCCGGCTGGCGGAAGCGGGCGACAAGGTGATCGTGTTCGACAAGGGGCGCGGACCGGGCGGGCGCATGGCGACGCGGCGGGTCGAGATTGCCGGAGAAGCGGTGTCTTTCGATCACGGCGCGCAATACTTCACTGCGCGCGATCCGGCGTTTCGTACAGCGGTCGCCCGGTGGGAACAGGACGGCGTTGTCGCGCGCTGGCCGGCAGCTGGCGAGGATGCGTGGGTTGGCGTGCCCGGCATGAATGCGCCGCTCAAGGCCATGGCCGAAAGGCTGGATGTGCGCTGGAACACGCGGGTCCATGCGATTTCCTTCGAGCACAACCGCTGGCAGGTTGATACCCCTGCGGGCCGGTTTACCGCCGTGGCGGTGTTTGTCGCGGTGCCTGCCGAACAAGCGCATGAACTCGTTCGCGGGATCTCACCTGCCTATGCGGCGCAGGTCGCCAAGGTCACTTCGGAGCCGTGTTGGTCGGTGATGGCGGCGTTCGATGCTCCGCTCGCCATTGCGGCCGATACGCTGCGCGCGCCCGGGGCCGACATTTCATGGGCCGCGCGCAATTCGGCAAAGCCGGGGCGCAGCGGCACAGAATGCTGGGTGCTCCACGCCTCGCCGGAACGCAGCCGGGCGATCATCGACTTGCCCCCTGACGAAGCGGCTTCGGCGCTGCTGGGCGATTTTTTCCGGCAAACCGGCGCTGCCCCCTGCGCCCCGATCCACCTTGCCGCGCATCGCTGGCTCTATGCCCTGCCGCGCGTGCAGGCGAGCCAGCCTTACTTTTATGACTATGACATATGCTTCGGACTGGTCGGGGATTATTGGCATTCTCCGCGGGTCGAAGGCGCTTGGCTGTCCGGTCACACGCTGGCGGATCAATTCGATTAGGAGCGGGTCGCCAGCACATCATAGTGATGCCCGCGCCCGTATTTGGCAAAGCGGGTGAAGCCGGCGGCGCGCAGCAGGGTCTCGATTTCGCGGGCGCTCGCCCAGCGGTCGTCGACCTCGTAGAAGATCGCAGAGACGCGGGCGAAGCTGGCCGTCTTGGCGAGTTCGGCGATGACCACCGCCTCCAGGCCCTCGACATCGATCTTCACGAACATGGGAAGCTCGCCCGCCAGGAGCGGATCGACCAGCGCGGCATCGATGGTGTGGATGACCACCCCGCCGCCGCTCTTGCCGTCGCGCCCTGCCAAAGTGGCGGTGCCGGTGTGCCCTTCGGCCACGCTGATTTCGACCTCGCCGACGCTGTCTGCGATGGCGAGCTGGTGCAGCACCGTGCGGTCTGCCCCGCCGTTCAGCGCGACATTGGCGGCAAGCCGGGCATGGGTCTGCGGCACGGGTTCAAACGCGATGATGCTGCGGCACCAGGGGTTCTGCGCGGCGATCAGCGAATAGAGCCCCTGATTGGCGCCGATATCGACAAACACGAAATCCTCGGCCTGGCCCAGCAGCAGATCGGAAAGATCGCTGCCATAGGTGCCGAAGATGCAATAGCGGAACGTCGTGTCCTGCCAGTTCGGCACCATCAGCACGCCGTAAGCCGAACGCACCGGACCGTCCCCGCGCGCGGCCAGCACGGGCGACAGCGCAGCCGCCTTCCATTTGCGCAGCGTCTTCACCACGCCGTAACGCCAGAAAGCTGTGAGACTAGCCAAGGGAGTGTGTTCCTTCGAGAAACGCGCCGATCGCATCCGCCGCCCGCTCGGCCGAGGCGCGCTCGCTGAGGGAGAAGGTCGCGTCGATCAGCGCTGCCTGTGTCGCTGCATAGTCTGGATGCGCGGCGACCGCAGCATCAATTGCATCGAGCAGGCCGTCCGCATTGTCCAGCACTGGCCCGGAGCGCCAGTGGAGGTAATTGGGATCGTCCCGCCATGCCACCCCGTGCGAATTCAGGAACAGGCAGGGGCGGGGGGTGCGCAGGAATTCATAGACCTGGCTGCTGACATCACCAAGGTAGATGTCGGCGCGGTTGGAGTAGCTCATGTCGCTGCTGGCCGCGCTGCCGGTGTCGATGTGGATGCGCGGATCGGCGCGGGCTTCGGGGCCGGGCGGGGTCACGCGGGCGAGGCTCGGCGGATCGACAGTCACCACCCATTTGCGCTCGAACAGCATGACATGCGGCGCGAAGATCAGGTTGTAGCGATCCTGACCCCGGAACGCCTCGATCACGGCGTCGCCATGCTTGAACCAGCTCGACAGCTTGGGCGAGGGATGGGGGTTATAGAGCACCACCGGCCTACCAGGCGCGGGGAAGCTATCGGCGAAACGGTTGTCCGCGCACAGATCGAACTTGGGATAGCCAACCAGTGCGATCTGTTCGGGCTTGAGGCCAGCGTCAGAGATCAGCCGGTCGCTGATCTTGGGGCCGGACACCAGTACCAGATCGAAGCCCGCGCTTTCGCGGTTGAACCCGATCGCCCGGTCGCCCGCGCCGTGGCGGGTGTGGATCAGCTTCAGATCATTCAGGCCATAACGGGTCTTGAGCAGCAGCGTCGTCTTCTCCGACACCACCACCGCATCGAAGCTGGCGAAGAAATCGAGGTTGTCGCGATAGACGAGCAGCTTGGTGGCCGGCACCAGCCGTTCCAATGCGCCCGCGAGAAGTTGCGAGCCGCCGCGCTTGAGGCCGAGTTTAACCAGTTCCACCCGTGCCAGCAGCGCCGGATCGGCTTGCCGGACGATCTCGTCCCGGATGGCGTCCTTTACATAGGCCAGCACGATTTGGTGCTCGCCCCGCGCCGCCAGCGCCAGCGCGATGGGGAGCGAGTGGGCCAGCTGGTGCGTCTGGTCGTGGTTGAACAGGAAGCCGATGCGCTTCATGCGGCACTCCAGTCGGTCTGCGACCAGCCGCTCTGCGGCTTGGCATAGCGGCCCACGAGCACGCCCGCGTCGGCGAAGTTCAGGATCGGCGCGTCGCTGGCGTGATCGGTGTAGGCGGTGAGGTGGCAGTCAGCGCGGGTGAGGCCGCTTTCAGCAAGCCACGCCTCGATGCGGGCGATCTTTTCGGGGCCGTAGTTGTTTTCGCCGTCGATCAGCGCCAGCAAATTCTCCTGTGCATCGCGTTGGTGCCAGGTGGCGATGCAGGCGTCGAATCCTAGCGCCTGCGCCATTGCCTCGGCGTAGATTTCAGGCGCGGCTGTGACGAGGACGAGGCGTGCGCCGCCAGCACGGTCGGCAGCGATCTGCGCGCGTGCGCCCGGCTGGATGTTGCGCGCCAATTGCTGCGCCACAAAGGTATCGATCCGGGGCTGCAACCGCGCATTGCGCACCTCGCGCCCGACCAGCAGGCGCAGGCCGAACTGCTTGAGCGGTTTGCGTCCGTAGAGCTTCGCCTTGTAGCCCAGCATCGCCAGCACCCAAAGCGGCACGCCCAGCAGCCGCAGCGGATTACCGCTTGCTGCCATGTGGACAAGGAACGGCGTGAAGGTCGGCGCACGGGTGACGGTGCGGTCGAGATCGTAGAGGGCGATGCGCTGCAATTCAGCCTCGTGCCGCCAGCAGACGTGTCGCCAGCGTGTGATCTTCAACCTTGTCGACATCCACGCCCATGCGCCCGTCCGACAGCAGCACCGGCGCAGCACTTGCGCCCAGCTTTGCGCCAGCAGCGGCGAGCGCTTCATGGACAGTCATGCGCCGCAGCAGCAGGCGGATCATCAGCGCCGGGCCGAAATGCGCAGCGAGCCGCAGCACGGACTTGCGATCCTGCTCGACCCGTTCCCAGAAGGTGAGCGCGTTGCGCGCGGCTGGCGCGGTCAGGGCAAACAGGTTTGCGCCGGTGAAGGCGCCGCCCCTGAAGGTCAGCCATGTGCGCTTGTTGGGGCCGACGGCAGCTTCCAGAAGGCCGCGCTCGACCATCGCCACGCTGACATCGCTTGTGCCTGCGCCGGCGATGAACTCCGCAACCGTCGCAGCGGTCAGCATCACATTGTCGGCGGTGGTGACCAGCACGGGAAGGCCGATTGCCGGATCATCAATGGCAGACAGCACCGATCCGCTGATGGTGCGGCCCGAGACGCGAAAACTGATACGCGGTTCTTCCACCGCCCAGCCGAGATCAGGATGCGCCCGCAGGTCAAGCGTGTTTTGCGCCAGCACGATTATGCGCGCGATCTGCGGCGTGTCGGCTAGCGCCATCAGCACGCGGCCCAGCATCACTTCGCCCGCAACCGGGACCAGCGCCTTGGCCTCGAGCCCGAAATGCGCAGCAACCGGATCGATGCCCGGGCGCTGTCCGGCCAGCACCAGCGCCGTCCAGCCGTGCGGATCGTGGGTCATGGCGGGAAACCTCGGGCGGGGAGGGCGGGGCAGGGCGACACTTCCCCTTTCAAGCGCCGCCCAACTTTGTCAAGAATCGCCCGCCTGTCCGTTCACGCCGCCATCGGTGCGGGGCAATAGCGGGCAAGGTAATCGCCATGCCCCGGCATCGCCCCGACAAGGTAGCGGATCGACTTTTCCATCTCGTCCACTTCGGTGCGCAAGGTGCCAGCATCAATCGCATCGGCCATTGCGTTATGGCCGCCCATGGTGATGCCCTGACCCATCATCACCGCCGCCCAGCTGGTTTCCGTGAAGAGCTCGTCCTCCTCGCGGAAGATCTGGCCATTGGCGCAGAAGATATCGACCTTTTCCCTGAGCGTGTCGGGTACGTCCATCGTGCGCACATAATTCCAGAACTCGGAATCGTCGCGCTGTGTGGCGTTGTAGTGCAGGATCAGGAAGTCGCGGATGCGGGCATATTCGCGCCCCGTCAGGCGGTTGAAGGTATCCTCCTGCACCTGCGTGATCCCGTCGAGCGACAGCAGCGAGATCAGCTTGTCGATGCCGGTGTTGACGAGGTGGATCGAGGTCGATTCCAGCGGCTCCATAAAGCCTGCCGCCAGCCCGAGAGCGACCACGTTCTTGTTCCAGAACTTCTTGCGCCGCCCGGTGACGAAGCGCAGCCAGTTGGGCTCCGCCTGCGGCTTGCCCGCGATATTGCCGAGCAGGATGTCGAGCGCCTGTTGGTCTTCCATGTAGCTGCTGCAATAGACATGGCCGTTGCCGTTGCGGTGTTGCAACGGCACCTGCCATTGCCACCCGGCGCTGTGGGCGGTGGCGCGGGTGAAGGGCGGGGGCGGGCTGCCGTCCTCGCGCAGGCAGGGCAGGGCCACCGCGCGGTTGCAAGGCAGGTAATGGCTCCAGTCATCATAGCCGGTTTGCAACGCCTGCTCGATCAGCAAGCCGCGGAAGCCCGAGCAATCGATGAACAGATCGCCTGCAAACTGGCGGCCGTCATCCAGCGTGACGCCGGTGACAAAGCCCGATTCTCCGTCGAGCGCGACATCGGCAATCCGGCCTTCCTGACGCACCACGCCGCGGGTTTCGGCAAGACGGCGCAGGAAGGCGGCATAGCGGCCCGCATCGAGGTGATAGGCGTAATTGACCGGCGGCAGATCGTCGCGCTTGAAATCCTCGGTGCGGGCGAACTTGCCGAAATAGGCGGCCATCGTTTCAAGGTTGAACACCTGGATCGGCCGCTTGTCGCCTGCGCCTTTCATCCGGTGCCAGACGTGGTGGAAGCTGATCCCGTCCATGGTGTAGCCATAGGCGCCGAAGGGGTGGATATAGCTGTCGCCAAGCTTCCCCCAGTTTTCAAACTGGATGCCGAGTTTGAAGGTACCGCCGACTTCGGCCAGCATTTCCGCTTCATTGATCCCGATCAGCTGGTTGAAGCCGACAAACGGCGGAATCGTTGCCTCGCCGACCCCGACCGTGCCGATCGCTTCGGATTCGATCAGTGTGATTTCCACAGCCCGGCCCGCCTTGATACGTGACAGCGCTGCTGCAGCCATCCACCCGGCCGTGCCGCCACCGACGATAATAATCCGTTCAATTGCCACGATTTCCTCAATCCCTGTCGGGCCTCTGTGGGCCATGTATGCGGGGGTATAGCAGCCCCGCCAAGTGTTGCCAGAATGCAATATGAACCCAAGATTACAAGTCTTGAGAACGCTCTCAAGATACGCTAGGAAGTGTCGGCAACCCGCAGCGTCAGGCACGATACTGTCGCGCGGCATGGGGAGAGTTGAAACATCATGAACACCGCACCTGTTGCGCCGCGTCGGCGCCTGTTCGCACTCGGCACCGCCTCGGCGCTGGCCATTTCTGCCGCGACCGCCGCGCCTGCATATGCGCAGGACGCCGAAGCCGATGCCGAAGCACCGGCTGCCGACGATGAAGCCGAAGGCACGATTATCGTCACCGGCTTCCGCGCCTCGTTGCAATCGGCCCAGAGCATCAAGCGCAATGCCGATACCGTGGTCGACGTGATTTCGGCAGAGGACATCGGTGCGCTTCCCGACCGTTCGGTAGCGGAAACGCTCCAGCGCATCCCCGGCGTCAACATCGGCCGGTTCGAAAAGACGTCTGACCCGACCCGTTTCTCGGTCGAAGGCACAGGCGTGATCATTCGTGGTTTGCCGTTTGTCAGCTCGCAGCTGAACGGGCGCGACATCTTCTCGGCCAATGGCGGCCGTGCGCTGAGCTTCGAGGACGTTTCGCCCGAACTTGTGGGCCGTGTCGAAGTCTACAAGAACATCACCGCCGACCAGATCGAAGGCCATATTGCGGGCCTCGTCAACCTCGTCACCCGCAAGCCGCTCGACAGGCGCGGCTTCCACATCGCCGGTTCGATCGAAGCGAACTACGGTGATCTGCGGCAAGAATGGTCGCCGACCTACAACATCCTTGCTTCGGACACCTTCGATACCGGAGGGGGCACCTTCGGTCTCCAGCTCAGCTATTCGAAGTCAAAGCTGAAGAGCCGCACCGATGCCTCGCAGCTGGTCGATTATTGCTATCGCCCCGCTGACCTCTCCGGCGGCTGCGCGCGCATTTTCAACCTCAACTCCGGCGGGTTCGGTGACGTGCCCAACTTTACGCCTGACAACTTCCCGCCGGCAAACTCGGTTGTTGTGCCGCAGTTCGCCAACGTGCGTTCGACCACACTTGATCGTGACCGCGAGGCGTTCTCTGCGATCGGCCAGTTCGAAACGCTTGATGGCAACCTGGTGATGACGCTGGAATTCCTGCGTTCGGAAACGAGCTTTGCAACGGAGGAATTTGCGCTGCTGGGCCGGATCGACGACGGCGTTTCGACCAACCGGCCGCGTCCGGGCACAAATTTCGAATTCGATCAGAACGGCAACTTCGTCAGCGGCATTCTCACGCAGAATGTCGGCGATGCCTATGCCAACCCGTTCGGCCGCGGTGGTATCCCCACGGATTCGCTGCGCTTCCTGCGTGAAGTCAATTCCGTCACGCAAGACATCTCGTTCGACGCGAAGATGAACTTCTCCGAACGCTTCCGCGGCAAGGTCGAGATGCAGAGCCTCAGCTCGAACCTCCGCCGCGATGCGGTGTTCGGTGCCTTGAGCACTTGGACTGACATCGCCATCGATCTGCGGGGCAAGACGCCGGATATCCAGTTCCTGGCCCCGGTCGGCGCGCCCACCGATTACTTCACCAGCGGGTTCAACAATTACTACTGGTTCGGTCTCGACAGCCGCGAGGCGAACGAGGGCGAATTGTTCAGCCTTGCCGGCAGTCTCGAATACGACCTCAGCGACGATGGTTTCTTCCGCAAGGTCGAGGTCGGCGGCCGCTGGGCGGCGCGCGATCGCATTAACCGCAACACCAACTTCAGCACCTGGGGCAACCTTTCGGCACCTTGGGCCGGACGTGCGGGCTGTGCACCGTGGAATGAAGGTCCGGGCTGTGCTGCGACCGGCGGTTTCCAGCCGGGCCGCTTCTTTACCGGCCTGCCGGGGCAGGAATTCGCGATCGCGGGTGGTGTCTACGCCGATGAAGTCCCTGCTGCGTCTGCGTATCGCACCCCGTTCGCCGACAACTTCCAGCGCGGCGAAGCAAGCACCCCGATCGCGGGTGGCGGTGCGTTCTTCTACGGCGGTGACGACTTCCTTGGCGAATATCTGTCGGGCGTGACTGATCAGCAGTGGGACCAGATCAGCACCTTGGGTCAGTCGCCGGAACGCTTCAACCTCGGCGTCAATGGCCGCACCCGTGTGCTGCTGGATGGTACGACCGTGGCGTGCGATCCGTTCTGCCCCGGGGAAATTTCGGATGTCACCGAAATCACTTCGGCAGCCTATGCGCGCCTTGATTTCGGTGCCGATTTCGACGGAGGGGCCTCGCTCGCTGGGAACATCGGCCTGCGTTACGTCCGGACAAGCGCCACCAACAATTCGCTGTTGGCGTTCCCTGATCCGGCACGCTTCGACGCGACGTCGGTCGGCGGCAACGGTGATGGCACTGTGCAGGTGGCTGAAATTGCCGCCGCCTGCCGCGGGGCCGGCCCGGGCGTTCCGCAGCAGGTCTTCTGCCAGCTCACCGGATCGCGCCTTGCCGAATTTGCGGCCTTGCACACCGGTGAACTGATCCGCGACAACCGCGACATCAACTTCGATCACTTCCTGCCAGCCTTCAACGTCCGCTACGACAATGGCAGCGGGATCGTTATTCGCGGAGCGGTATCGAAGGGGATCAGTCGTCCCGACCTGAACCTGTTCAACGCAGGCGGCGTGCTGGGCTTCAGCGGCCGTGTGACGGATGGGCCGCTGCTCTCCGTAGCGACCGGGAACCGCAACCTGCGGCCGACCGAATCGTGGAACTACGATCTCAGCGCCGAGTGGTATTTCGACAAGGTCGGCCAGCTCAGCGCGGCGTTCTTCGTCAAGGACATCAAGGGGATCGTTACCAACGGCACGGGTCTGGTCAATTACACCCCGCCCAGTGGCAATACCGAGGAAGTGATCATCAATGGTCCGGCCAACGATCTCTCAGGCGTTCTGAAGGGTGTCGAACTGGCCTATCAGCAGACCTTTGATTTCCTTCCCGGATTGCTGAACGGGCTTGGGACGGCCGTGACGTATACCTACGTTGATGGCAGTGACTTCCCGAACCCGAACATCTCGGGCATTGGTTCGCCTTCGGTCAATTCGAGCGGCCGGCCGCTCAACAACGGACCGTTCTCCGGCCAGTTGCCGCTTGCCGGGATTTCGAAGCATACGGTCAATGCCACGCTGTTCTATGAAAAGGGGCCGCTGTCGATGCGCGCTGCCTATAACTGGCGCAGCGCCTTCCTGGTGACGCAGCGGGACGATCTTTTCCCGTTCGCACCGATCTTCCAGGAAGCCGGCGGCCAGCTTGACGGGACGATCCTTTACAGCTTGACCGAGAACATCAAGCTGGGCGTGCAGGGCGTGAACCTGCTCGACGAGACCACCCAGTTGTCGACGATCATCGACTATGACGGAACGCGTCCGATCAGTGCGGTGTTCCGCAATGATCGCCGCTACACCTTCATTGCCCGCTTCGACTTCTGATCCGAGGTAAAAAGGATGACAATGGCAGGGCTGCGACCAGCGGGGACGCTGACCGCGGCCCTGCTGCTTTTCGGGGCGGCTCCCCCGGCTGAACAGGCACTCGCCCCGCTTGAAGGGGCGGGGTGGGCTCTGGTCTGGGCTGACGAGTTCGAAGGCGACAGCCTTGACCGGACCAAGTGGACGCCCGAGGTGTCATGCTGGGGCGGCGGCAACGATGAACGCCAGTGCTACACCGACCGGCCCGAGAATATCGCGGTCGAAGGCGGAATGTTGTTGCTGAAGGCCCGCGAGGAACGTTTCGCCGGCCCTGCGCGGCCGCCGGAAATCGCCGACAATCCGAACCCCACCGTGGTGCAGTCGCACACTTCGGGCAAGGTGCGGACCATCGGCCAGCACGCGTGGAAATATGGCCGGATCGAAGTGCGCGCCAAGGTGCCGCCGGGGCAGGGGACGTGGCCTGCGGTGTGGATGATGCCCGAAGACAACGTCTACGGGGCATGGCCGCGCTCGGGCGAGATCGATATTCTCGAAGCGGTCAATATCGGCGCCAAGTGCAAGAAATGCGAAGGCGGACGCGGCGAAAACCGCACCATCAGCGCGCTCCATTTCGGCAATTTTGCGCCCCGGAACAGGTTCGTCGATCATCGCAACGCGCTTCCCGATCTGGCTCTGCCGTCGGATGATTTCCACGTCTATTCAGTGGAATGGGGCGAAGGCCTGATCCGCTTTCTGGTCGATGACCGGGTGCATCTCACCGTCACCGCCGATCAGTGGCGCACTGCTGCCCCCAATGCCAAAGGCAGGCCCGCTGCGCCCTTCGATCAGCCCTTCTATGTGATGGCCAACCTTGCCGTGGGCGGCAGATTGTCGGAAGAAAACAACGCCAAGGGGCTTGCGGCGGAGAGCTTTCCCGCGCAATTCGCAATCGATTGGATAAGAGTCTACGCATGTCCAAGCGATCCCGACACGGGACGGGCATGTATGCGGTAGACGTTTGGACGGACAGGCTGGGCGGGGGTCGACGAAGAGAATGGCGCGGGTGCGCAAGACAGTCACGATCAGGGACGTTGCAGAAGACGCAGGCGTTTCGCTCCAGACCGTGAGCCGGGTGGTGAACGACGGGCCGAATGTGCGCCCGCAGGTTCGCGACAAGGTGCGCGCTTCGATCGACCGGCTGGGCTATGTCCCCAGCCTTGCAGCGCAGCGGATGAGCGGTTCGCGCTCTTATATCATCCTCGCCATAAACGACCGCGAACGCACGCTGGCCGACTGGCGCGAGCGTTTGGGGACGGACTGGGTTGACCAGATGCTGCTGGGCGGGATCCTGACCTGCAGCCAGCATGGCTACCGGATGATGGTGGAACTGGTCGACACCCACTCCGACCATGTCGAGCGGGAACTGGGCGCGGCGCTTTCGGCACTTCAGCCCGATGGCGTGATCCTGACGCCGCCGCACTCGGAGAACCGCCTGATCACGCAATTGCTGGCCGAGCGGCGCATTCCTTTCGCGCGGATCGGATCGAACGCGCCGGGGCCGGGCATTCCGCTGACCATGGGGGACGAAGGCGCAGCGCACCTTGCCGCCACGCGCCTGATCGAACTGGGCCATAGCCGGATCGGCATGATCGCAGGGCCGGCGCAATACAGCCTCAGCGGCTGGCGGGTCGATGGCTGGAAGCGCGCTCTGGCCGAAGCGGGGTTGGCGCATGACGGCCTGCTGGAAGTGGGTGATTTCGGTTATGAATCCGGCGCGCGCGCGGCCGCAGCCCTGCTTGACCGCCAGCCCGATCTGACGGCGATCATTGCCAGCAACGACCAGATGGCGCTCGCCACGCTCGAAACCGCGCGTGAACGGGGGTTGCGGGTGCCTGATGACCTGTCGCTGATCTCTTTCGACAACACCCCGATCGTGCGCTTTTCGCAGCCGCCCCTGACTGCGATCGACCAGCCGATTGCCGAGACTGTCAGCCGCGCCGTCGAACAGTTGATCGCGCGTGAGCCTGACGGTGACAATGACGCGGTCATCGAAGTCTCTGCCGGACTGGTCGAGCGGGCATCCACCGCTCCGGCTCCGCCCCGGGCTTGAACCACCCCGCCGCTTCCCCCGTTGCCGGCGGGCCGCCCGAACGCCAGCCTGGATGGTTCCTTGCCCTGTTCGCGCTCGCTTCTGCCGGCGGCGCTGTCGCCTATGTGCCGCTGCTGACGGTGCTGTTGCCGCAGCGCGTCGCCGATCTGCAGGGCGGCGAGGATGTCGCCGCGCTGGCGCAGGTCACTTTCCTTGGTGCGGTCATGGCGAGCCTTGCCAACATTGCTATCGGCACTCTGAGCGACCGCAGCGGCACGCGCAGACCGTGGATCATCGCCGGATTGGTCGCTTCCAATGCGCTGCTGTTGGCGTTGGGGAAAGCGGGCAGCGTCGCTGAAATCGTGGTGCTGGTAATGGTCTGGCAGGTCGCCCTGAACCTGATGCTGGCGCCGCTTATGGCCTGGGCAGGGGACTGCTTTCCCGACGAACAGAAAGGCGTGCTGGGCGGCGCGCTGGCGCTGTCTCCGGCGCTGGGCGCGCTGGCCGGATCGCTGGTGACCTATGCCGGACTGGTCGCGCCCGAGGCACGAATGGCGCTGGTTGCGCTGCTGGTGAGCGTGCTGGTGCTGCCTGCCGTGCTGCTGGGCGCAAAGCGCGCGCGGCCCGCGCTGATGGCGCCCGCCGCGCCTCAGCGCGTGGCGCGCCCTTTGCGCGATGGCGTAGTGGCGCGGATGTGGGCGGCGCGGCTGCTGGTACAGGTCGCAGAAGGCGGGATGTTCGCCTTTCTGCTCTATTGGCTGCGCTCGCTTGCACCCGATTACCCGGAGAACGGCGCGGCCAATATCTTCAGCGCGGTGCTGGTCTGCGCGGTCCCATTGTGCCTGATCCTTGGCCGCTGGTCCGACCGGCACGGGCGTCCGGTGTTGCCGCTGGTGGGGGCGGCGGTGCTGTGTGCTTGCGGGATGCTGGTGATGGCCGCTGCGCAAACAATCGGCTGGGCGATTGCAGGCTATGTGCTGTTTGCCATCGCCGCATCGATCTTCCTCGCGCTCCATGCAAGCCAGACCTTGCGCGTTCTGCCCGCGCCGCAGCATCGCGGACGCGATCTGGGCGTATTCAACCTCACCAACACTGTGCCGGGGATGGTAATGCCGTGGCTCACTGTGCTGCTGGTGCCGCGCTTTGGCTATGACGCGTTGTTCGTGATGTTTGCCGTGCTGTCACTGGCGAGCGCAACCCTGCTTGCGGGGGTCATTCGACGACCTTGACGAGGGCGCTTGCCGCTTGCCAAAGCGGATTCATGGCGGCATAGATTGATAACGTTCTCAAAAAATACTGCGGTCTTGGGAGGGACTGACTTCATGGCGCAGATCAGGTTTGGGCGGCTCGCCTGCGGGGCGGCATTGGCTGCGCTTGTTGCAGGATGCAGCACCGCGCCCGAGGTGCGTTCGGCCAGCTCCGTGGCTCCGGCCGCGGCTGACGCGGCGGCAAACACGCCCGAGGCACTGCTGGCGCGCATGAGCCTGAAGCACAAGGTCGCGCAATTGGTGATGCCGGATATCGGCTCGATCACGCCTGCAGACGTGCGCAAATACCGCTTCGGCACGATCCTCAACGGCGGCAATTCCGGTCCCTATGGCGATGACAAGGCACCCGCGGCTGACTGGCTGAAGCTGGCTGACGAATACTGGGCGGCTTCCACCGCACCGTTGCCCAAGGGTGAACCGGCGATCCCGGCGGTCTGGGCCACCGACGCCGTGCACGGCCACGCTAATGTCATCGGTGCGACCGTATTCCCGCACAACATCGCGCTCGGCGCAACCGGCGACGCTGACCTCATCCGCCGCATCGGTGCTGCCACGGCGGTCGAAATCGAAGTGACCGGCATCGACTGGACCTTCGCGCCCACCATCGCGGTGGCGCGTGATGACCGCTGGGGCCGCACCTACGAAAGCTATTCCGAAAACCCCGCGCTGGTCAGCCGGTTGGGTGCCGCGATGGTCGAAGGCCTGCAGGGCCGACCGGGCGAACCGGGCTTCCTTGCGACAGGCAAGGTCGCCGCCACGGCGAAGCACTTCTTCGGCGACGGCGGCACGGCCCAGGGTGTCGATCAGGGTGATGTCAATGGTGACCTCAAGGAACTGATGGCGATCCACGCCGCGCCTTACCCCGCCGCAATCAACGCCGGCGTTGCCAGCGTGATGGCGAGCTTCAATTCGATCAACGGCTCGAAAATGCACGGCAATACCCCGCTGCTGACAGACGAGCTGCGCGGCAAGCTCGGTTTTGGCGGGCTGGTTGTGGGTGACTGGAACGGTCACGGGCAGGTCAAGGGCTGCACCAATTCCAATTGCGCCGCATCGCTGCTTGCGGGCCTCGATGTCTACATGGTGCCGGAGGACTGGAAGGCGCTCCACGCAAGTCTGGTCAAGCAGGTCAAGAACGGCACGATCCCGATGGCGCGGCTGGATGAAGCGGTGCTGCGGGTGCTGCGTTTGAAGCAGCAGCTCGGCATTTTCGATGGCGAAGTGAAGCCCTCGGCGCGCGCGTTGGGCGGCAAGTGGGAAATGCTCGGCTCGCCTGAACACCGCGCCATTGCCCGCGAGGCGGTGGCCAAGTCTCAGGTGCTGCTGAAGAACACAGGCGTATTGCCGCTGAAGGCCGGGGCGCGGATCGAAGTGGCGGGGCTCGCTGCTGACAATATCCCGCAGCAGGCGGGTGGCTGGTCGGTCACCTGGCAGGGCGGCGGCGATCTGACCGCGGCCGATTTCCCCGGCGCGACCTCGATTTACCAAGGAATCGCTGCTGCCGCCAAGGCCAGCGGCGGCGAGGCGAAGCTCGCACCCAAGGGCAGCGCCGCCAGCAAGCCTGACGTGGCCATCGTCGTTTTCGGCGAGGAACCCTATGCCGAATTCGTCGGTGACCGTAAGGATCTCGCCTTCCGCGACGAAGAAGGGCTGACGCTGCTCAAGGCCTATCGCGCGCGCGGTATTCCCACCGTCGCCGTGTTCCTTTCGGGCCGCCCCTTGTGGGTCAATCGTGAACTCAACGCCGCAGACGCCTTCGTTGCGGCATGGCTGCCCGGTAGCGAGGGCGCTGGCGTGGCCGACGTGCTGTTCGGCGCGCGGCCTGCGACCGGACGACTTTCGTTCAGCTGGCCTGCGCATTGCGACGGCACGCCGGTCAACAGCGCGGCGGGCGCGCTGTTCCCGCTCGGCTACGGCCTCGATCTCGGCCCGGCCGCACCGCTCGCCCCGCTGGACGAGACCTGCGCGGCGCTCACCGCCGATACGGGCGCGGTGTGGTTCGCCAATGGCAAGCTGGGGATGCAGGTGCAGGCCGTGGCCGACAACGCGCTGCTGCCCGATCTGCGCGGCGGCGGCAATGGCATCACCGCCACCGGCCTTGATCGCAAGGCACAGGAAGATGCGCGCAAGATCGTCTTCGCGCCGGGGGCAAAGCTGAGCCTGACCGGGCCGGCGAGCGATGCGGCCTGGCGGATCACCTATCAGGTCACCGCCCGTCCGGGTTCCGCTGTCACAGTCACGGCAGGCGGCAAGGCGCTCGACATCACGCAAGGGATGTCAGTCGCCGAGGGCAAGGGCTGGCGCGAGATGGTGCTGAGCGCGAAGTGCCTCGGCACGGCTGGCGAACGTCTGACCTTCGCCTCGAAGGGCGCCTTCACGATCCAGATCAGCGAAATCGCCCGCGATGATGGTGCGGCGAGTGCGGAGTGCTCGTTCTAGGCGCGCACGATCCCCGTTAGTGGCGCATCGCTGCGACCGGGGAACAGCCGCGCCATCGCCCGCGCAGGGTCAAGCCGCAGATGTTCGGCCACTGCGCCGGCCAGCACGCTTTCCAGTGCGATGGTCGGTGCAAGGTCGCGGGCCTGGTAAAGCTGGGCGTCGGCCAGTCCCGGCCAATCGGCCACCACCCGCCCGCCGCGCACCGCGCCGCCCATCACCAACGCGGCCGATGCCGTGCCGTGGTCAGTGCCGCCCGTGCCGTTGAGCTTGGCGGTGCGGCCGAATTCGGTCGCCACCACCACCATCGTATCGGCCCAACCAGCGCCCATTCCGGCCTTGTAAGCGGCCAGCAGCGCGTCAAGCTGGCGGGCAGATCGGGCAAAGGCACCGCGCTGGTTGGCGTGGGTATCCCACCCGCCCAGCTCGATCATCCCGATCCGCGCCCCGCCTGCATCGCGCATCAGCGAAGCGGCAAGCTCACCCGCGGCGCGCGCATCGTTGAGGTTGCGCATCGTATCATCGCCGGCCATCGCCTTGGTTTCGAGCGCGCGCGACCACAGCGGGCCAAGCTCGCCGTCAGCCGCATAAAGCTGGCTGACCCGCGCCATCAGATCCTCGCTCGCTTGCGGCAGGGCAGACGGCGCATAGTTGGAAACCGGTGCAGCCCCGCGCAGCGCCAGCGGCACCGCCTGTGCAATGGCGAGCGCCCGCAAGGGGGCGGGTGCACCTTCGTTGATCAGTGCGGCGAGGCGGTTGAGCCAGCCGTCCTTGGTGGCATAGGGCGCGGTCCCGCCGGTTTCGATCAGGTTCTGCCCGTCAAAGTGCGAGCGTTCGCGATAGGAAGTCGCGGCGGCGTGGACGAATAGGGCCTCTCCCGCCTGCGCCGATTTGGCGATCTCGGCCAGCGCGGGGTGGACCGCAAAAAAGCTGCCGATGCGCGGCGCGCTGTCATAGTCGGCAAGGGATGCGCCGCGCAGGGCCTCGAAGCCCGGATCGCCGACGGGCGCGAGCATCGCCATGCCGTCTGCCGCACCGCGCAGCAGCACGAACAGGAGGTTGCGGCTGCCTGCCCCTTGCGCAAAGGCAAGGCGGGGAAGAGCCATGCTGCCTGCGCCCAGCACAAGCGATCCGGCGAGCAGCGAGCGGCGGTCGAAGGATGTCGTCATGGCGTCTATCTCCGCATCATTTCGGGCGAGACCAGCAGCAGCGCGAGCGCCTGCTGGCCGCTTTCGGCGCGTTTCAACTGCGTGAGTGTTCCTTCGCCCAGCGCGCCGGGGAAGGCCGCCTCGGCCCGGGCGATCACCCCGTCCTGCGGGGCGTTGCGGGCGATCCGTTCGGCCAGTTCGACCCGCCGGATCAGCGCATCCGGCCCGGCCCAGCTTGCCGCAATATCATCATATCCCGCAGGCGATGGCGCGCGCCACGGAGACTGCCCCAGTTGGGTCAACGCGCCAACGACCCGCTGCGCAGGCAGGGTGTCGGTTCCGGTCAGGCGCAGCGCTGCGACAAGCCATTCGAACGGGGTGCGGAACTTGACCGGCCCCTCGGTCCACGCCTCGGGCGCGTCGATCAGGGTGCGGGTGAGGCTGGCAAGATCGCCGCCGCTGCGCAGGAAATCTTCCTCCAGCCGCGCCACCAGTGCGGGCGGCGGCGTGTCACCTGCAAAGTGGCGCGCAAATTTGTTTGCGATGTGGCGCGCGGTCGCGGGATGCGCGGCGAGATCGTCGAGGATGGCCAGCGCTTGGCCCGCCTCACCCGCCGGATAGGAGCGCCCCAGCACGCTGCGCCCGCCCGGTTCGTGCACCAGCGCGACAAAAGCCGCACCGCTCGGCTGGCCCTGGGCAAAGCGGCCCGCACGGCCGATCCCCGGCACTGTCCAGCCGGTGAGCGCGCGCGCCAGTTCGGTCACGTCGGCTTGGCGATAGCCGCCATCGACGCCCAGCGTGTGCAGCTCCAGCACTTCACGTGCGAGGTTTTCGTTGAGGCCGCGCGGACGCTGCTGGTCGCCGCCGCGCTGCGCACGCCGCTGGGCAAAGGGCGCATTGGGGCCGATCGACTGGAACTGGTCGAGATAGATCAGCATTGCCGGATGCAGCACGGCTGCCTTCAGCATGTCGGAAAAACGCCCCAGCACATGGGGGCGGATCGCCGTGAATTCGTGCGGGCCAGCTTCGAACTGGGTGCCGGGCTTGCCGACCGAAACGCTGAAATGGTTCGACCAGAAGTGCACCAGCCGCTCTACCATAGGCGCGGGGCTTGAGAGGGTGACGTTGACCCGAACCGCAATGTCATCAACCAGCACGCGGCGCGCATCGATCAGCTTTTCGCGATATTCGGGCGGCAGTCCGGCGAGCGCAGCGGCGCGGGGATTATCGCCGCGCATCTCGTCCGCCATGCCCTCGGCCATCGCCGGGGCATTGCCTTGCTCCATCGCGGCAAGCGCACGCGTATCCTGCCGCAGCCGCCGCAGCAGTTCGAGCATCTCGCCGGTCTTGGCGCGGGTGTCGAGGCGTGCGGCAATGGTCGCAGGGGCAGGATCGAAGGCATCGAACTGGCGCAGCAAAAAGCGGCGCGGATCGTCCATCGCTTTGCCGCCAGCACCGGCTTTGGCGCTGAAGCCATAGCCGAAGCGGTTGAGCGCAATGCTGGCCGGGCTCATCTGCGGGCCTCGGCGGTGATCGTCAGTCGCATGGCATCATTTCCCTGATCCGGTCACATCGGCGCACGGCGATATGCCGTGCGCCGATTGATCAACGGATGAATGCGTGCAACCCTTCGCGGCCCGGCCGCACGGTCCTAGGGCGTGACGATGTCGAAGCCATGCGGCATCGGATCAAGCCCGTCGAGCAGCCCTTGCAAGGCCGCCTGGTCGCCTTCGATCGTTACCCCTTCCATCCCGGCCACGGCGCTGACCGGCATCCTGACAAACAGCAGCGCCAACAGTGCGCGGCGCGGGCCACGAATAGTCACGTCGGGCTTGGCTGGCAGGGCGCCGACACGGCCGATCATCGCTTGCTCGCCGACCTCGAGCACCGCTGTTTCCTTGCGGTCGGGGATATCGATCGCGATCGTGAGCTTGCGCGGGCCGGGGCGTTCCGGGGCGAACAGGGTGGCGGCGGAATCGAGCAGTTCCTGCGTCGATATTGCAGCCACCATGTCGTTGCTCTGAGTTGCGCTTGCTTCGGGACGGCCGCGGGTCAGATCGCTCGCTGCGGCGAGGAACTGGTTACGCCAGATCGCGCTTTCGGCCTGAAAGCCCTGCTGGCGGTAGCTTTCGGCGAGCCGCGCTTTGGCTACAGCATTATCGGGCGCGGCAAAAACAAGGTTCTGGAGCAAATCCGAGGACCAGCGGTAGTCTCCTGTAGCCATCGCCGCGTCGGCCAGCGCCAGCAACCGCTCGGGCCCGCCCAGTGCTTCGACCAGTCGCTTGGCCCGCTCGACCGGCGGGTGGGCATGGAGGTTGGCTGGAACTGCATCATACCAGCCGAGATAGAACTGGTAGATCGCCTTGGAATTGTGGCTGACTGTCCCGTAATAGCCGTGCGTCGACCATTCGCCTGCCAGTCCCGGCGGGGTCGCGTTTTCGAGCGCTTCGGCGATTTCGTGCATCGTCTCGCCGCGGTTCATGCGGCGCACGGTCTGGTCGTGCAGCCAGCGATAATTGTCGCGCTGCGCGGTGAGCCATGCCGTCCCTTCCTCGCGCCCGAAGATCGGCCAGCAATGGCTCGAGATCACTGCATCGCTTTGCGGGGCGTAGCGGATCGCGGCTTCATCAAGATAATGCGCCCATGCCCGCGCATCGCGCACTTTGGCGCCGCGCGGGGTGAGGATGTTGTGGAGGGTGCAGGTGGCGATCTCTGCGGCAAGGAAGGTCTTTTCGGGGGCGATGAAAATGTTGAATTCCGCCGGAGCCTCGGTGCCAGAGACGATCTGGAATTCCAGCGGGACGCCGTCCACCACGCGTGTTTCGCCCGTGGCGGCCACTGTGTCGGTCGGCACGATCAGCGAAAGCGTGCCGGCTGACAGCCCCATGCCGATACCGCTGCCCATCTGCCCGGTCGCACCGGGTACAAGGCCGGTGCCGAACTGGTAGGCCGCCCGCCGCATCATCGCGCCCCCGGCCATGACGTTTTCGGAGGTTGCTTCCTCCATGAAGCCTTCGGGCGCGATCACCGGCACGCGGCCCGCTGCGACCTCGGCCGGATCGACCACACCGCGCGCGCCGCCGAAGTGATCGCCGTGGCTGTGCGAATAGATCATGGCGCTGACCGGGCGTTGACCCAGTGTCGCATTGACCAGTTCCAGCGCTGCCTTGGCAGCCTCGACACTGGTGAGAGGGTCGATCACGATCCAGCCGGTTTTTCCCCGGATAATCGTCATGTTCGACACATCGAAGCCGCGCACCTGCCAAACGCCCCGCGTGACCTGATACAGGCCGTGGTGCTTGAGGTGGGTCATGTGCCGCCACAGGCTGGGGTTGACCGTGTCGGGCGCGGGACCGGTGACAAAGTCATAGGCGGCAAGGTTCCAGACCGGCTTGCCGCTTGGCCCCACAATTACCGGATCAGCGCGGGTGGCAAGAAAGCCGCGGGTGGAAAATTCCGCATCGCGCGTGCCTTCGGCGGGGAGAGCTGCGGCGGTGGCGGCTTGGGCTGCGCGGGTAGCCTCGCTTGCGGTTGTGCCACTGTCCTGCGCCCGGGCAACACCCATCGCCGCGCCAAGCAGCGCCAGCGCCGCGCCTGCCCGCAATCCTGCAATTTTCATATCGGATAAACCCCTCTTCTCCCGGATCGGGTGATGCCCCCGCAGCGGCCTGGTTTCAAGCGTGACGCGCAAAGCGGGCAATGTGCCTATCTTCAATCATTCAAATTCTAGAACGTTTGCGAAGAAAGATTGAATTTTTCCGATTGTCCGGCTGCGTCTAATGAGCAGGTCCTCTCTCATCCCGCAGACGCAAAGGATCCGCTGAATGGACCAGAGCAGCACGCACAGCCTTTCGGCCTCAGGCGCAGCCCCGGCCGAAATCACCCGCGCCGCGCCTCCGCTGGCATTGGTGACATCGCGCTTCCAGCTTGCCCACGGGGACGAGCCAGCGCCCGAGGCATGGGGCGAGGGGCTGGCATTGCTGCTTGGCTGGCTGGGTGTCGCAACCGAATTCGTTGCGCCTGCACGCCCGCGCCGCTTGCCGCGCATGGCGGATTGGCGGACGGTGGCGGCAGCGCCCGCGCCGGTCTTTGCGCCGTGGACCGGGTGGAGCCCGTCGGCTTTCCAGAACGGCGGCCTCGCCGCTCTGCCGCAAGCGCAATATGCCGCCAGCTACCTGATCGATCACGCGCGCGGCGCTGCAGCGGCTGCGGCCGGGCAGAGCGGGGCCGATCTGGTGCTGATGAGCCCCCATCCGGCAGTCTGCCTTATCGAGGATGCCGGCGATGTCCCCGTTCCGCGCGCCAATGTGATGCGCGCGATGATCCGCGCTGCCCGTGCCGAGGGGCGCGAGCGGATCGCGATCATCTGCCACGCCCGCCAGCGCAACGCGCTTGCCCGCCAACTGCTCGCCTCGGGCAAGGGGCTGACGCGTGACGGGCTGGCGCTCGACATTCTCACGATCGAGGACGCACTGCCCCCGCTCATGTCCGGAGCAGCAACATGGGACGCGATCATCGCCATGCCCGACCTGCGCAGCATTGTGTTCACTTTGCTCGCCCATGCCAGCGGGGTCAGCCGGGCGTGGCCGATGCTGTGGTTCGCGGGCGACAACGCACGCGAATTGCGGCTTGTGACCAGCGAGGCTTCGGGCGAGGGCGTGAGCCGCCTGCCGCTCGACGCTCCGGCGCTTGTCCATGCGCTGGCGCTGACATTGCACGAAGCCGGCATCGGCCGCGCCGCTTGGCGGTTGCACGAGGCGTGGGCGCGGCTGCGTGACAGCGGGGTGACAACCGCCGGACATGGCGGCGACGGCCCCTATGTCAGCGTGGTCAAGGACAGCGAGTTTCTCGCTCTGCTGGCCCGCGATGCGGCTGCCAGCAAGCGGCCTCAGCGCGCCTGGCGTGCACTAAAAAAAGTTGAAGACGGTGCAAAAAACGGGAGCCAATCGCCTAACTTGCGCGTTGTGGCATCAAATCTCGCAATTCCCTCGCAAATGAAAGGTCGCTGATATGCCGAGCCGCAAGATTGTTGCAAACGAGCTGGCGCATGTCCTGCGACAAATCTCCCACCCCGACCGCATCCGGCTGTTGCTGAAACTTCAAGCGGGCGACCAGACGGTGAACGATCTGGGCGACATTCTCGAAATTTCGCCGACCCGCGTTTCGCAGCATCTCGGCGTGCTGCGCGCGATCGCCTTGGTCGAGACCGAAACTCACGGTCAGAAGCGCGTCTATCGTCTCGCCCAGCCGGAACTCGCGCTGTGGCTGATCGAAGGGATCGACTTTATCGCCCACCGCCTCAGCCGCGCCACCGCCAGCGATATCGAGCAGGCGAAGAAGATGTGGCAGGCCGAAGCGCTTGAAACCGTGATCTGATCCGGGTGACGGCCCCGCGTGCCGGTCAGGCAGCGGGGCGGATCATCAGGCCGGGGATAGCGGTCTTGCTCGGATCTTCCGAGCGGCGGCCGTAACGCTCCACAAGTTCGCTCCATTCGACGATCAGCGCGCCGCCGGTGCTCTGGTGCAGCTTCTCCCACGAAGACAGCATCTCCAGACAGGCGTGGTCGATATAGTCGAGCTTTTCGACGTGGATATGAACCTCCGCCCCAAACGGCGAGCTTTCCAGCGCCTTGCCCAGCTGCGGGATCGAGAAGAACGTGGCTGATCCGGTCATCCACAGATCGACCCGGTTGGTTTCGGTGTCATGCTCGCGCCGGATATCGAGGTGCGAGAAGGTGTAGACCAACTTGAGCGTCGCCAGCCCAAAGCCGAGAATCACGCCCGTCAGAAGGTCAATCGCCACCACGCCCACCAGCGTCGTGAAATAGATCGCCAGTTCCTGCCGCCCGAATTCGGCAATCTTGCGGATCTGCGCGACGTTGACCAGCTTGTAGCCGGTGTAAACGAGGATCGCGGCCAGCACCGAGGTCGGGATCTCGTTGAGCACGAAGGGGAAGGCGACCACCGCCAGCAGCAGCCAGCCGCCGTGCATGATGGCCGAGAAACGCGTCGTTGCCCCCGCCTCGACATTGGCGGCGGAACGCACGATCACGCCGGTCATCGGCAGCGCGCCCAGCCCGCCGCAGATCATGTTGCCGATGCCCTGGGCGCGCAGTTCCTTGTCGTAATCGGTGCGGGTGCCGATGTGCATCTTGTCGACTGCGGTCGCGCAGAGCAGCGTTTCGGCGCTGGCGACAAAGGCGAACACCAGCCCCAGCGTCAGGATATCGGGGTTGGTGAAGCCCGCCAGCGCCTCGCCGGTGGGGATGTTGAGGCCGCTCGTCAGGGTGGCGGGCAGATCGACCAGCGTGATCGGCAGCGCAAAGGTGACGGCAAAGATCGTCCCGATGATCACGCCCAGCAGCGGTCCGGGCAGCAGCGCCAGGGACTTCGGCTTGAACTGGTTCCACAGCACGATCGCGGCAATCGTCACGATCCCGGCCATCGCCGCCAGATGATGGACCGAACCGTCGACGGGGAAGACCTTCATCACCGCCTCGGGGATCGCGGCGATGTTCAGCAGGCCGTTGGCGCGCGGGGCATCATCCAGCATCACGTGGAGCTGCGAGGCGAAGATCAGCACGCCGATACCTGCCAGCATCCCGTGGATCACCGAAGGCGAAATCGCCCGGAACCACTGGCCCAGCTTGAACACTCCGGCGAGCAATTGCAGCGCGCCCGCGATCAGCCCGACCACGCCGAGCATGATCAGCCCGTGTTCCTGAACCAGCTGATAGACCAGAACTGCCATGCCTGCTGCCGGGCCGCTGACCTGCAAGGGCGATCCGGCGATGCTTCCGACCACCAACCCGCCGACAATCCCGGTGATCAGCCCCAGCGCAGGCGGCGCGCCCGATGCAATCGCCACGCCCATGCACAGCGGCAGAGCGACAAGGAAGACCACGATCGAAGCGAGAAAATCGCGTCCGATCACAGCTGAAGTGACAGGCTTGGCGGAGGAGGCGAGCATAGGCTTGGGGGCTTTCGGGGCTGGAAAAGGCTTGAGAAGGTGGCGGGGGTGCCCCTGTCAGCAGGCGTGCTGGCCGATCATCTGGGTGGCGAGTTCGGACGCGTAGCGTTCCTCGACCGAAATCCAGCTGCCGGTCAGCTCGTCATAGGCCGACACTTCGCCGGTCTTGATGTCGTAGACCCAGCCGTGCAGCGTGATCGCCTTCTGCGCCAGCGCAACCGCGACCACAGGATGGGTCTTCAAGTGCTGCAATTGCAGGATGACGTTCTGTTCGAGCAGCATCCGCATCTTGGCATCGGCATCAAGGCCTGCGCCCAGCGCCTCGGTGATGTCGACCGCGCCCTGCGAATAGCCGAGCCATTCGCGCACGTGCGGCAGGCTGGTAAGGCCGGCGCGGTTCATCGCGCCTTTCATCGCGCCGCATTCGGTATGGCCGCAGATCACGATATGCGGGATCTGCAGCGCGCCGATGGCGAATTCGATCGAGGCCGTCATGCCGCCAGTCTGGTTGGTGTGCGGCGGCACGATGTTGCCCGCATTTCGGCAGATGAACAGCTCGCCCGGATCGGTCTGGGTGAGCATCGCGGTTTCGATCCGGCTGTCCGAGCAGGTGATGAACAGCGCTTCGGGGCTTTGGCCGGTGCTCAGCTTTTCGAACAGCTCGGCTTTTTCCGGGAAGACCTCGCGCTGGAATTTGACCACGCCTTGGGCGAAATGGGGCATTGAAACGGTCCTTTCAGTCTGAATTGCGGGCCGGCACGCTCCACAGGGCGCGCGCGGCATCGATATGGTCGGCCTCATCAAGCCGCTTGCGGATGTCGACGAAGGGCAGCGCGTCGAGAATCCAGTCGGCGAGGTAGGGGTGAGCGAGGCGGTAGAAGTGGTTGCGCCCGTCGCGGCGTTCTTCGACGAGGCGATGGGCGCGCAGCAGCGCGAGATGCTGCGAGACGCGGGTGGCAGGCAGATGGAGCGCAGAGGCGAGGCCGGTCACGTCCTTTTCGCCATGCCGCAAATCCTCGATCAGGCGCAGGCGATCCGCATGGGCAAGCAGCTTCAGCAGATCTGCAAGTTCGCGCGACACGATCAGGCGACTGGGCATTCGCATCTCCAAAGCCTGCAAGGTTTAGCAGGTTTGCAGCTATGAAGGTATGTAAACTTGTCGGATGCGTCAAGCCAGCTTGCGCGCCCGCCTGTCCAAGCGCGCTGACGCTGCAGCGCGCTGCGGTGCGAAAAAATCCCCGCCCCTGATAAATCTGCACGGGTGACAGCTTGCGTATTGTGTGGTGTCAGGGGCGCAGACAGCACCCCAACAGGCAGGGACAGGCGCCATGAATTTCGAACTCAGCCACGAACACGCTATGCTCAAGGAGCTGGTCGGCAAGTTCGTGCGCGATCAGCTGATGCCGCTTGAAGCGACTGTTATCGCGCGTGAAAATGGCGGCCACGGCACCTATCTTAACCCCGAAGAAACCGCCAAGGTCGATGCGGTCAGCCGCGAACTTGGCCTGTGGGGATTGGACGCGCCCGAGGAAGTGGGCGGCATGAACTTGCCGATGGTGGCGATGGTAGGCGTGTCGGAGGAACTGGGCCGCACGGTCGTTCCCTATTACCTTCCGCCCGATTCGCCCAACCTGCGGATGCTGATGGTCGCCGCCGACGAACGCCAGCGTGCCGCCTATCTTGAGCCCTATGTGCGCGGCGAGACGATCAGCGCGATCGGCATTTCAGAACCGGGCGCCGGCGCCGATCCGGCCGGGATGAAGACCACGGCTGTGCAGGACGGCGATGACTGGATCATCAATGGCCGCAAGATCTGGATCACCAAGGGCGCCGAAGCCGACTTCACCATCCTGATGGCGGTGACCGACAAGAACCCGAACGGCCGCAACGGCATGTCGGCATTTCTGGTCGACCGTGACACCCCCGGCTTCAACGTGATGCGCAAGATCCCGATGATCGATGGCACCGCGACCTATGAAATCGCGCTCGACGATTGCCGCGTGCCCGGGTGGAAACTGCTTGGGGAACGGGGGCAGGGCTTTGCGCCGATGCAGGTCAGGCTGGGGACGCGGCGGATCGAGATGGCGTCATGGTCGATCGGGATGGCGCAGCGCGCGCTCGACATGATGATCGATTACGCCCCGCAGCGCACCACCTTCGGCCAGCCCCTGTCGGCGCGCCAGACCGTGCAGAACTGGATCGCCGACGCCGCGACCAAGATCCACGCGATGCGGCTGATGACCTATGACTGCGCATGGAAGATCGACGAGGGCCGCGACACCCGCAGCGAAATCTCGATGATCAAGAGCTTCTGCACCGAAAGCGCCTACGAGATCGTCGATCACGCGATGCAGCTGTTCGGCGGCATGGGCATGACCCGCGAACTGCCGCTCTATCTCATGTCGAACAAGCTGCGCACCATGCGGATCTATGACGGCCCGAGCGAGGTCCACAACTGGGTGGTCGCGCGCGGGCTGCTGGGCACGCGGGGCTGATACGAAAAAGGGGCGGAACAGCCGAAACTGTCCCGCCCCTGTTTCAGCCCAAGCCGTGCGCGTCAGAACGATCCGCGCACCCCGATGTAGAAGAACCGTCCGCGCACCCCGATCGGCCGCACCAGGCTGCCCAGGTAGGGTTCACGATCGAAAGCGTTGTTGACCCCGCCATAAAGGCTGAACTTCTCGGAGAAGTCGTAGCTGGCGAAGAAATCGCTCACCAGCGAATCGCCGGTGTCGCGCTGCGACAGCGGGACCAGCGTGTTATCGGGCCGCACCACAACCTTGCCGCCGTCGATTGCTACGTCGACCACCTGGATGTTGGTGATCCCCGGCGAAAGCTGGCTGCTTTCGAACCGCCCGCTCCAGCCGAGGGTGAAGGCGTCCTTGTTCCAGGTCACGCCGAGATTGGCGATCCATTCCGGGTTGCCGAATTCACCGAGGTTGTCGTTGTCGATTGCCTGCGAGATCTTGTCCTGTTCGGCAATCAGCGGATCGGGGCTGGGCGTCCCGGGGGTGGCGCTGAAGATTTGCGTGTCTTCGAGGAAGCGCGTGCCGGTAAGCGACAGATTCATCGTGCCGAGATCGGTTCCGAACGGCACATCGAACTTGTAGTTGGCGGCAAAGTCGATCCCGCGCACCGCAAGCGAGCCGAGGTTGACGTTACCGGCGGTGAAGTTGTCGATCACGCCGGTGGTGGCATTGCGGGTAATCTGCCGGCAGAACTGGTTGTCGGTGGTCGGCAAATCGACACAAGCCGCCGCGATTTGCAGGCCGGTGAGAGAGCCGACCGCGCCGGTGATCTCGATGTCGTAGTAATCGGCGATGACGCTCAATCCGCTCAGCATGCCCGTGGGCTGCCAGACAAAGCCAGCGGTGAAGGTGGTCGCCTCTTCTTCCTGCAGGTTGGGGTTGCCGCCCGTCGTACCCGGACGGAAGGCCGAGGCGAAGTTGGCAGGGTTGAACCCGGCCGGCACGAATTCAAGGCAGTTGGCCGGACGGAAGGAGCTGCCGCTGTTCACATTGGCGGCTGCGCAAGGATCAGCCAGCAGGCCGATGGTGGCGGCCCGCACCGGGCCGAACAGTTCAGCCAGGTTGGGTGCACGCACTGCGACAGAATAGGTGCCGCGGATCGTCAGGCTGTCGATCGGCTTGTAGCGCCCGCCCACAGTCCAGGCGAGGGTCTTGCCGATGGTGTTGTAATCGGAGTAGCGGATCGCGCCGTTGAACTCGAGCAGATCGACAAACTTCATGTCGGCCAGCAGCGGCACGCGCAGTTCGCCGAAGCCTTCGTAAACCGTGATCGCGGGATTCTGGAAACGCGGGTCGGGCGAGGGGTTGACCGGCGAACCACTCGACACAACCCCACTGGTGATGCCGGGCGAATTCTGCAGCGGCGAAGGCGTGAACTGCGAGGTGTCCTTGCGGTATTCGAAGCCCGCGGCAAACCCGATCGGGCCGCCCGGCAGCTCGAAGAACTCCGCCGTGTCGCCCGCCAGCGAGCCAAGAATCTGCTGCTGGGTCAGGATGGTCGAGTTGGTGATATCGACAAAGGCGAAGTCCGCACCTGCGCCGTTGATCGCATCGGGGCCGAAGATGTTGATCGGTGCGCAGGCCCCGGTGCGGGGCGTGAAGCTGATCGCGCGGCCGGTGCCGTCGGGGTTGCGCGGCGGACGCGGGAAGGGCGAGACGCCCGGCGCGGTTCCGTCAAGCTCGGAGCGGCAGATGATGTCGCCGGCCTGTGCGTTGTTGGGATTGATCTGGATCGACTGGCCGCCCCGGACCGCACTGACCGTGCGGTTATTGGCGCGGAAAGCGGCAAGGTTGCCGGTGGTCAGCGCGATCGCGTCAATCGCGTAGAAGTAGCGGTCATCCAGACGGGTGTTCTTGAACACCGATTCCACCTCGGTGCGACCGTAGTTGTAAGACAGTTCCCACTTCCACCCGAGCTTTTCGAACTCGCCGCGCAGACCGGTCACGAAGCGCAGGGTGCTGCGTTCGGTGTTTTCGGTCGGCAGGACGTCGATGTCCTGGATATCGCGCGACACCACGATCCGCGGGCTCTGGCCGAGGCCCTGAAGCTGGCTGATCTGACCGGCCAGCGCCTGCGGGATGAAGGGGTTGTCGAGCCGGATCGGGATGTCGTCATTGAACGGCGTCCCGGTGGCATCGATGCCATCGGTGAAGGCAAACTTGCCTTCGAAGAACGCCTCGATCCCCGGAGTGACCTCGAAATCAGCCCCGGCCGAGAAGACCAGCTGTTCCAGTTCGGGCAGGATCAGTTCGTTGACGTTCGCGCCGATCCCGTCACCGCCCGAGGCGCTGAAGGCATCGACGAAAGTGCCTGCATTGAAGGCGCGCAGGGTATTGCCGTCGAACACCTGCGCGATCGGAATGTTGGTGCCGGGCAGGCGCGGGACGGAGCCATCGGGGTTGATCGCATTGACCGCATCAAAGGCGCTGGCAAAGCCGTCGTCGATGGCGATGATCCCGAAGCGGCTGGATACCGGCAGCGTGACGTTGGGATAGAAGGCTTGGCTCGGGCGCTGGCCTGCGGGCAGGCCGTAATCGCTGTCTCTCAGGCCAAGCTGGTCGAAGATCGCCTGATTGGCAAAGCCGAGCCCGAACAAGCCGGTACCGGCAAAGCTGCGGTCCGTTGCCTTGAGCGACTTCTGCTTGCTGTAATCGAGTGAGAAGACCGCGCTACCGCGACCGTCCATGAACTCGCCGCCGCCTGCAACATTGATGCTGAAGTTTTCGGCATCGCCCTGATCGGAAATCCCGCCCTGGACGTTGAATTCCAGCCCGTCGAAATCGCGGCCGGTGCGCAGCGTGAAGTTGACCACGCCGCTCACCGCGTCTGCGCCATAGACCGACGATGCGCCGCCGGTCAGCACTTCCACGCTCTTGATGCGCCCCTGCGGGATCGCGCCGATATCGACCGCAGCCGAACCGCCGGTGCCCGGCACATGGCGGCGGCCGTCTTCCAGCACCAGCGTGCGAACCGAGCCGAGCTGGCGCAGGTTCAGCAGGCTGAGGCCCAGATCCGAACTGTCGCCCGCAGCGGCCTGGTTGACCGAATCCGTTCCCGGCAGCGAGCCTTGCAGAGCCGGGATAAGCCGTAGCTGCGTGGCAAGGTCGGCCTGACCGCTCAGCGCGATTGTTTCGGCGTCGATGACGGTGATCGGGCTGGTGGATTCGGTCGCCGCACTGACCGCGATACGCGATCCGGTGACGACGATCGCGGCGCCCTTGTCCTCGGCGGCAGGGTCATCCTCGGCCACGCTGTCCTGCGCGCTGGCCTGCGACGGGACGAACCCGGCGACCAGCAATGCGGCGGCGAGAGCGGGGAAGGAAGACGACTGAAGGGAGAGCTTCGTGATACGCATGATGATACCTCGCGAGGGGTGTGTCCGGGACAAGGCCTGCGATGCTGCGTGGCATCGCCGTACCGTGCCGTCGTCGTCAGGTGCGCGGCGCGGCGCGAAGGGTTGTTCCTTCGCCGAGCCGGGTCCTATACGGTCCTTCCTGCGCGAGATCGGAAAGCCGGGCGTTGTCGCCCTTTGCCTGCCAGTCCCCAATTGCTGTTCGACGCGCGCCAGCGCCCCCGGCGTCGTCGGCTTCGGTATTACGGCGGAGGGTTTTGGTGGTAAGTGGTCATTCTGCGTATATAGCGAGGTCGCGAGGGTCACTGTCACCCATCGGCCACACCCTCCGCGCCGCGCTTGTGCGTTTTGGGGGTTCGCCAGCATGTGGCGGCTCTGCTAGCACCCGCGTCATGAGCGAATGGATAGCGGTAGCGCGCGCCTCACTGGCGGCAGCGCGCGAATATTCGGAAAATGTGCGGGAGGCTGTGGCCGGGATGGTCGCGCCGGATGGCGTGGTCGATGCGGCCATGCTTACCCGCGAGCAGCACCGGGTCCACGGGTTCGCGTGGATCGCGGCCAGCATTGCCGCGCTTGAGGCGACGCTGGATTGGGCGGTGCGGGCGCAAGGGGCGGGGCGGTTCGGCGCGGTCGAGGAACTCGCCCTGCGGATCGGGTTTGGCGAATATTGCGCGCAGATCGCTGCCGGCCTGCCGATGAGCGCGCATGAGGTCGTGCGCCCGTCCGTCTTCGGGATGGACGAACAGGCGCGCACCTTTGCCGCCCACCCCGCCACCGCGCGGCTGCTGGCGGAAGGCAACACAACCGAAACCCGCGCCGCCTTTGCCGCCCTGCTGGCCGACGGTGTCCGGCCTTTCGAGGCATTGGGGGACGAGGCGCTCGATCAGGTGCGCGATTCCATGCGCAGCTTTACCGCAGAAACGATCACGCCCCACGCGCACCAATGGCATCTGGCCGATGCGCTGATCCCGGACGCGGTGATTGCCGAAATGGCCGCGCTCGGCGTGTTCGGGGTGTGCATTCCCGAAGAACACGGCGGGCTGGGGCTGGGCAAGCTGGCGATGGCGGTGGTGTCAGAGGAACTGTCACGCGGGTGGATCTGTGCGGGCAGTCTTGGCACGCGTTCGGAAATCGCGGGCGAACTGATTGCGGAGAACGGGACGCCGGAACAGCAGGCGCGCTTTCTCCCTCGCATCGCTGACGGCTCATGCCTGCCGACAGCGGTGTTCACCGAGCCCGATACCGGGTCGGACCTCGCCGCCGTGCGCACCCGCGCGGCGCGCCAGAGCGATGGTAGCTGGCAGGTCACGGGCGCCAAGACGTGGATCACCCATGCGGCGCGGGCCGATCTGATGACGATGCTGGTGCGCACCGATCCGGCAGTGCCGGGCTATGCGGGCCTCTCGATGTTGCTGGCGGAAAAGACCCGCGGCACCGACGCTGCGCCGTTCCCTGATGCTGGCATCGACGGGAGCGAGATCGAAGTGCTCGGCTATCGCGGCATGAAGGAATATGCGCTGGGGCTGGACGGGTTTGCGGTTGAACCCGACGGCCTGCTTGGCGGGAACGAGGGGCAGGGCTTCAAGCAGCTGATGCGCACCTTCGAAGGCGCCCGCATCCAGACGGCTGCGCGGGCGGTGGGCGTGGCGTGGAACGCCTTCGACCTTGCGCTGGATTATGCGCTGGGCCGGCAACAATTCGGGCAGGCGCTCACCCAGTTTCCGCGGGTAGCGGACAAGCTGGCGCTGATGGCGGCAGAAATTGTGATGGCGCGCGAGCTGACCTATGCCGCCGCCCGCGCCAAGGATTCAGGGGCGCGCTGCGATATCGAGGCCGGGATGGCCAAGCTGCTCGCCGCCCGCGCGGCATGGAGCGCGGCGGATAATGCGGTGCAGATCCACGGCGGCAATGGCTATGCGCTGGAATATCCGATCAGCCGGGTGCTGTGTGATGCCAGGATTCTCAACATCTTCGAAGGTGCAGCTGAGATTCAGGCTCAAGTGATCGGGCGCGGGTTGCTGACCGGTCAGGCGCGTGTGCAGGGCTAGATCAGGCGGCGCGTCTGCGCTGCGGGCATTTGCGGGCGCATTGGGCTACCCGCCACGGCGCTCCTCAGATCGATATGGCGCGGGCGGCCACCGCGCAGTTTGAGAAGCCGGCCCACCCGCGCCACCAGATCGATCGGCAGGAACGGCTTGGTCAGGAAATCCTGCGCTCCGGCATAGATCGCCTGACAGGCATCCTGCTCACCGCTCATGGCAGTGAACATGATGACGGGCAGATCGTAAAGCTCGGGCGAACGGCGCAGGCGGCGCAGCATTGTCATGCCGGATTCGCCCGGCATATCGTGATCGAGCAACAGGATGTCGGGCCGCTTGCGCTGGACGCAGGTCCATGCGGCGGCGGCAGAGGTGACCCAGCCGCAGGCATGGCCGGCATCGATCAGCACCTCGCTCGCCAGTTCGGCGATCAGCTCGTCATCATCGGCAATCAGAATTCGGGCCATGGGGCGGGGCCTTTGGGTTGGGGTGATGTTGGGAAATGCCGTGTTAACCGTGCGGTGGTTCCGTCGCGCTTGGTTGATCCCCTCGCAATGCCCCTTATGCCCGGGTGGTGTCCGGGTCATCGCGAGGTCTTGCGCTGGTCTTGCCCACGTCTTCGAGGGCTGTAAGGGTCTGCAGCGATGACCAGCGATTCTCCCGGGCAAGCGCCCAACAGCGCCCGTATCGGCCCCTTCTTT
>Ga0209812_10000369_pt1 | contig 41920 bp, 32 predicted proteins | sample JI71714BDNA_FD_187502 | JGI IMG/M metagenome (GOLD analysis project Ga0209812, IMG submission 187502) | Wastewater effluent complex algal communities from Wisconsin, to seasonally profile nutrient transformation and Carbon sequestration -... | ecosystem: Engineered > WWTP > Effluent > Algae...
AAGGTGGGCGGCTGACTCCCATCGGCGGCGTCGGCACCTGCACTGCCGCACCGCCGCCTGTCGCTTTCGGCATCCTCTTGCGTACTGCAGGGGGACGCCGACAGGAGACCCGCCCCGATGACAGGCCGCCGCGATTTCGCCGCGCTCGACGCCGAGCTGGAGCAGTTGCTGGAACTTCCGCTGCCGGAACAGCAGGCGCGGCTGTCCGAACTGGATCGCACCGAGCCGGAGCTGGCCGAGGTGCTGCGCAAGCTGCTGCAGATCACCGCCGAGGTCGAGACCCGCGAGCTGCGGCGGACCGGCGAACAGCTGGCGCTGGTGGCCGAGTCCGCGCCTATTCCGCGGATCCCGGGCTACACGATCACCGGCGAGATCGGTCGCGGCGGGATGGCCACGGTCTACGCCGGCTTCCGCGAGGTCGCGGGCGTGCGGCAGGCCGTGGCCATCAAGGTGCTGCGCGGCGGGTTGCAGTCGCCGATCGACCGCGCCCGCTTCGTCAACGAACAGCGGATCCTCGCGCGGCTCCGGCATCCGCATATCGCCACGCTGCTGGACGTCGGCGTGGTCGGCACGCAGCCCTACATGGTGCTGCAGCGCATCGACGGCGCGCCGATCGACGCCAGGCTGGCGCCGACGCTGGCCGATCTGCCGCGGGTGCTCGACGCGCTGGCCGCGATCGTCGATGCCGTCGACACCGCGCACGCCCATCTGATCGTGCATCGGGACATCAAGCCCGGCAACGTGCTGGTCGATGCCGACGGTACGGTGAAGCTGATCGACTTCGGCATCGCCAAGTTGCTCGACGAGGCCAACGGCCTGCGCACCGAGCGCACCGCCACCGGGCAGGAGCCGCTGACCCTGCGCTACGCCTCGCCGGAGCAACTGACCGGGCAGCCGGTGGGCGTGGCCTCCGATCTCTACCAGATCGGGCTGCTGGCCTATCGCCTGCTCAGCGGCGGCTGGCCGTGGGCCGACACCGAACACACCTGGCCGCTGGCGCGGCTGGATCCGGGTATCGAGCCCGTGCCGCCGAGCCGGCATCTGACCGATCCGGCACATCGCCGTCGTGTCGCCGGTGATCTGGACGCGATCGTCCTGAAATGCCTGCGCCGCGATCCGCGGGCGCGCTACCGCAGCGCCGCCGAGCTGCGCGAGGACCTGGAGCGCCATCGGCAGCATCGGCCGGTGCAGGCGCGTCGGCAGACCTGGCGCTACCGGGCCACCCGCTTCGTCGACCGGCACCGACTGGGCGTGGTGGTCGCGGCGGCCGTGCTGCTGCTGGGCGCGGGCGTCAGTGCCACCGCGATCCTCGCGGCGCGGCAGGCCGACCATGCCGCGCGGATCGCCCGGGTGCGAAGGCTCGCCCGGCGCCGTGACGGTGGGTCAGGTCGCCAACGCCGCCGGGGAGCGGCTGCTGGCCACGCCCTCCGGCGATCCGGCTTTCGATCTGGCGCTGCTGGAGCGCTTCGCCGATCTGCAGGGGGATCTGCAGAACCGCACGCAGCAGCTGGCCCTGCTCGCCCGCGCCCGCGATCTGGCCGAGCGGCGCCCGCGGGATCCGGAGGCCGTCCGGCGCATCGCCGCCAGCGAGGTTGCCGCGCTGGCCAGCGCCGGTCGCTACGACGCCGCCGAGCAGGCCTTGGCAGCCTATCAGGCCCGCTGGCCCGGTCCGCTGCCGCTGCGGCTGGCCTTGAATCAGGCCCGCTTCGCCTCCGATCGCGGTCGTCTGGACGAGGCCGAGCGCCTGCTCGACCGTCTGCTCGATCGCATCCCGTCCGATCAGCATCTGCTGCGCTACGACGCGCTGGTGGAGCGCGGCTACCTGCTCGGGCGACGGGCGCGCTATGCCGAGGCGCTGGCGGTCTTCGAGGCCGCTGGCGCGCTGCTGGATCCGGCAGACCTGGCGCAGCGGCGGCTGGCGCTGCGGCATCGGGCGAACTACGCCAACGCGCTGGGTCTGGCCGGCCGGCATGCCGAGGCGCTGGCACAGCTGGCCGCCCTGCATCAGGAGTTCCGTGAGCGACTCGGCGACGCGCATCCGCGAGTGCTGCAGCTGGCGGTCAATCTGGCGCAGATGCAGACCCTGTCGGCGCAGCCGCAGGCGGCCCTCGCCACGCTGCAGGCGCTGGACGCCGAGGCGATCGGCCAGCTGGATCCGCGCACCCGCTCGCTGGTCGAAGTCCAGCTCGGCCGGGCCGCGCTGTATGCGGGCGACCCGGCGCGGGTGATGCCGGCGTATGTCACGGCGCTGGACGCTGCCGCCGAGGCGATCGGACCGGCGGCACCCGGCCTCGCGCCGTATCTGGAACCGCTGGCCTGGGCGCTGTTCGAGTTCGGCGAGGACGCGCTGGCCGTCGAGGTCGCGAGTCGGGCCCGCCAGCTGGACCCGACAGCGACCGTGGCCTCCGATCTGGTGCTGGAACTGCTCGCCGAGCGCGCGCCGACGCCCGGGCGACCGGACCCGGGCTTCGTCGAGCGGCTGACCTCGCCCTGCGATCGCGCCGAGTACGCGGTGCTGTCGGCGCGGCTGCTTGGCCGACCCGCGCACCTGCCGGACCAGGTCCCGGCCGACTGCGGCGCCCCCTCGGCGCTGCGGCTGGAGGCACTGGGCCTGCGCTGGGAGGCGCCACCCGGTATCCCGGCCGAGCGGCGGATGGCGTCGCCGCTGATCGCCCGACTGCAGGGCAAGGGCCTGCCGCCTGCGGCCCGGCTGCAGGCTGCCGAACGGGCGCGCATCGAAGCCTGGCTGCGGTTGATGGATGCCGCGCGGCCGGCAAGCCTCAATGCGCCTGCAGGGCGTACACCAGCAGCGCCTTGATCCGCAGCCACTCGCGCTGCACGGTGCGCTCGGTCACGCCCAACACCTCGGCGACCTCGTGGCATTCCATGCCGGCAAAGATCCGGCACTCGGCGATCCGCACCAGCCGCGGCTCGCGGCTGCCCAGCTCGGTCAGGGCCTGATCGAGCGCCGCCACCGCCTCGGGCGACAGCGTTTCGGCGGGCTGCAGACCGGCCAGCTCGGCCGACTCCAGCGTGATCCGGGTCCGCTCGCCGCCACGCTTGTCCGCCAGCTGGCGACGCGCGGTGTCGACGATGATCTGGCGCATCGCACGCGCGCAGAGCGCCAGAAAGTGCTGCCGCGTCCGCGCATCGGCAATGCCGCCGGCGCTGAGCTTGAGATAGCACTCGTGGACCAGCGCGGTGGTCTGCAGCTGATCGGCGCGGCCCTGACTGCGCAGATGGCGGTGCGCGATCAGCTTGAGTTCCTCGTAGGCCGTCGCATACAGGCGATCCCCCGCCGCCGCGTCACCGGCGGCCCAGGCGGTCAAAAGATTCGTGTAGGCGGATTCATCCATGGCAGCGCTCGAAGCCCGCCTCGATGATCCGGCTGCGGCCTCCGGCCTGACAAGCCGCGCCAGCAGCACTGCGGGCCTCGACCTTTGTCGTCACTCGGTGCAGGATGCTTTCCGCGACGCCGCGCGCCGGCGTCGACCGACTCCCTGCCGCGACCGTCTGCCATGCGCCTTGCGCTCCGACTCCTGCTGCTGCTCGGCCTGGCCAGCCCAGTCGCGGCAGCCTGTCCCGATGCGGCCACGCTGACCGCGGCCCTCACCGCCGCCACGCAGGCCACCGAGCAGCGCGCCGCCGATGCCGCGCAGCGCTGGCAGGCGTTGATCGCCGACACCGCCGACTGCCCGGACCGGACCGCGCAGCTCGATGCCCTGCGGGCGTGGACCGATGCGGCCATGCGCGTCGGCGACGCCGAACAAGCGCTGTCGACCGAACGGGACCGCCACGCCATGGCCAGCACCCACGGCGAGCAACGAACGCAAGCCGATGCCGCCGAGCGACTGGGCAGCATCCTCAGCGAGCGTGGCGAGATGGATCTGGCGCAGCGGCGTCTGGAGGAGGCGGCGGAACTGTGGGCCACACTGGCCGAACCCGTCGCCGCCGCCGATGCCCGCTCGCGACTGTCGCGCCTGCACCGACGCACCGGCGACTACCTGCAGGCGCTGCGCGAGGAGCAGGAAGCCCTGCAGCTGCGTCGTCTGCAGACCCCGCAGCCGAGCCTGTGGCGCTCGATCCTCAACATCGCGGTCCTGTACGAGCAGCTGGAGCAGCACGACGAGGCCCGCCGGCGCTATGCCGAAGCGCTGGACGAGGCCGAACGCACCGCCACCGAAGTGGAGATTGCCGTGGTTCTGGCGTCCTTCGCCGGCTTTCTCAATGACCTCGGCGTCAGCGAAGCGGCGCAGGCCCGGGCCATGGCCGAGCGCGCCCTCGGCATCGAGCAGCGCCTGCAGCGCCCGGTGCAGACCGCCGGCGCCCTGCTGCAGCTCGGTCGGGCCGAATTGACGCTGCAGCATCACGATCTGGCCGATCAGCGCTTTCGAGCAGCCTGGGCCGAAGCCGAGCGCATTTCACATCGGGCCATGCTGGCGCATATCGGCTTCCGCTGGGGCGAACTGGCCTTCGCGCAGGGGCGCCACGCGCTGGCGCTGGAACGGCTGGAGGCAGCCCGGCTGGCCTACGAATCGCAGGGCAATCGGCATCGGCTGGCCAAGGTGCACCTGAGTCTGGAGGCGCTGCACCTGGCGATGGGCGACCCGCTGGCCGCCGCCCGCTCCGGCCGCGAACACTATCGGTTGCGCGATGCCCTGCTCGGCAGCCCGACGGTTTCGCGGATCGGCGAGCTGCTGCGCGAGTTCGAAAGCGGCGAGGAGCGTCTGCGCAGTGCCCAGCTGCAGCGCGAGAAGGCCGAAACCGAACTGCGCCTGCTGGCCGAACGCCGCAAGCTGCAGAACTTCACCATTGCCGCCCTGATGGCCGCCAGCGTGCTGGCGCTGGTCGGCTGGCGCCACTACACGGTCGAGCGGCTGTATCGGGTGCTGCGCGAGCGCAATCGGGTGGTGCAGGCCCAGGCCGAACAGCTGCGACTGGCCAATGCGCAGCTGACCGAACAGTCGCGGCTGCTGTACCAGACCAGCATCAGCGACCCGCTCACCGGCGTCGCCAATCGCGCACGCGGCATGCAGCTGCTGGAAAGTGCCGCCGCCGAAAGCGCGCAGTGCGACCCCTGCCTTGCGGTGCTGGTCATCGACATCGACCACTTCAAGGCGATCAACGACCGCCACGGCCACCCGCTCGGCGACCACGCGCTGATCGCCGTGGCCGAAGCCCTGCAGCACGGCCTGCCGCCCGGCGGCAGCCTCGCCCGACTCGGCGGCGAGGAGTTTCTGATCATCCTGCCGCGCACCGACCCCGAACGGGCCTGCAGCCTCGCCAGGCACCTGTGCGAACGCGTCGAGGCCCTCTCGCTGCCCACCGAAGCCGGCCCGCTGCGGCTCACCATCAGCATCGGCGTCGCCTGCGCCCGTCCGGGCCAGCCCGACACCTCGGCCCGCGCGCTGTACACCGCCGCGGATGCCGCCCTGTATGCCGCCAAGCGCGAAGGCCGGAATCGGGTCTGCCGGGCCTGAGCGGGCCCGCTGACCGGCGCCGGCCACTGGCGGGCCGCTCCGGGACCTTGCGGCCTATAGTCCGCCGATTCCTGCCGACCACCTGCTGCCGCCATGACCGACCGCCTGACCCTGACCCGCCCCGACGACTGGCATCTGCATCTGCGCGATGGCGCGGCGCTGGCCGCGGTGCTGCCGGATACCGCGCGGCAGTTCGCCCGCGCGATCGTGATGCCGAACCTGAAGCCGCCGGTGACCACCACCGCGCTAGCCGCCGCCTATCGCGAGCGGATCCTCGCCGCGCGGCCGGCCGGCTCGGACTTCGAGCCGCTGATGACGCTGTATCTGACCGACAACACCGCCGCCGCCGAGATCGAGCGGGCGGTGGATTCGGGCTTCGTCAAGGCGGTCAAGCTGTATCCGGCGGGCGCCACGACCAACAGCGACGCCGGCGTCACCGATCTCACGCGCTGCTACCCGGCGCTGGAGGCAATGCAGCGACTGGGCCTGCCGCTGCTGATCCACGGCGAGGTCACCGACCGCGAGATCGACGTGTTCGACCGCGAGCGGGTCTTCATCGACACCAAGCTGATCCCGCTGCGGCGCGACTTCCCGGGCCTGCGCGTGGTCTTCGAGCACATCACCACGCAGGACGCCGCCGACTACGTCCGCGAGGCCGAGGGCGACATCGCCGCGACGATCACCGCGCACCACCTGCTCTACAACCGCAACGCGATCTTCCAGGGCGGCATCCGCCCGCACTACTACTGCCTGCCGGTGCTGAAGCGCGAACGCCACCGCGAGGCGCTGGTCGCCGCGGCCACCTCCGGCAACCCGCGCTACTTCCTCGGCACCGACTCGGCACCGCACGCGAAGCACGACAAGGAATCAGACTGCGGCTGCGCCGGCTGCTACACCGCCCTGCACGCGCTGGAGCTGTACGCCACCGCCTTCGAGCAGGCCGGCGCGCTGGATCGACTGGAGGGCTTCGCCAGCCTGCACGGCCCGGACTTCTACCGGCTGCCGCGCAACACCGGCACCGTCACCCTGGAACGCAGCCCCTGGCAGATCCCCGCCGCCCTGCCCTACGCCGGCCGCGAGCTGGTGCCGCTGGCCGCCAGCGAGACGCTGGGCTGGCGCTTCGTCGGCTGAGGGCGACGCGGCTCGCGGAGCCCGACCGACCAGCGGCCATCACGCACGCCATGCCAGGCCGCCGTGGGACGCGTCATCGCGAGGCCCACGGCGTGGGCCGTGGCGATCTTCTCAATCCGGAGCCCACCCGGTCCGCGCTGCAGCACGCCGCGCGTGACCGACCTGCCCAGCAGGCAGACGTCGGGTTCGCACCGCGTGATCCGACTCCCATCTCACAACGTCCGCTGGCCCGCCAATCCGTCGATATCGGACCGACCCATTACCCCGCCGACCGCCGTCGGGCCCGCCACTCGGCCGCGGTCTGACCCCACTTCTCCACCGGCTGATGATCGTGCGGGGCCGGCAACCGGCTCTGCTCCAGATAGCGCGAACCCAGATGCCGCGCGACGCCCTTCGAGCCCTCGTTGGCCGGGTCGATGGTGTGGATGATGTCGGTCCAGCCCAGCACGTCGACCGCGAAATCCATGCAGGCCGCTGACGCCTCGCTGCCGTAACCCTGCCGCCAGGCCGAACGCTTGATCGCCCAGCCGACCTCCAGCCCCGGCCAGCCGTCCGGCGACCACGGCCCCATTCGGCCGATGAACTCGCCGGTGACCCGGTCGCGCGCGGTGAACATCGCGTAGCCGACCTCGTGCCAGGCGCCGATCATGCACATGATCCCGCGCCAGACCATCGAGCGCGGCATCACCCCGCCGATGTAGCGGGCGGTTTCCTCGTCGGCCATCATCGCCGCCCAGTCGTCCAGATCGGACAGCTGCGGCACCCGCAGGATCAGGCGCTCGGTCGTCAGAACGGGAAGGTCACTCACGGGCGGCTCCACTCGACAAGGGGCCGTGAAGGCTGCCACGCCCGATCCGCCCCCGCCTCGCTCGGGAGTCATAGCCACGTGGTGCCGCCAACCGCCTCCCGCGGCGCTTCACTCCCCGTCGCGACGACGCGCCGAGCGCGCGGCACTGCCACATCCCGCCTCTCGGGAACGCCGGCGTCCCCGCCGGCATCGGGGTCGGGTGCCGACGAGGACGTCGGTGCCCCGGGAGGCCCCCAGGCTTGTCCGCCCCGCCACGAGCCGCCAGACTCGGCCGCATGCATCCCGACCCCGATACCGTGATCCCAGCCCGTCCGCCAGCGGAGCCCGCGTGGCCGCGTCGCCCTTGAGCACCCGCGCCCGCGAGGTGCTGCGTCGGGTCTTCGGCTACGACCGTTTCCGTGGCCCGCAGCAGCAGATCATCGAACACCTCGCCGCCGGCGAGGACTGCCTCGTGCTGCTGCCGACCGGCGGCGGCAAGTCGCTGTGCTACCAGATTCCCGCGCTGCTGCGCCCCGGCACCGCGATCGTGATCTCGCCGCTGATCGCGCTGATGCAGGACCAGGTCGACGCGCTGCTGCAGCTCGGCGTCGCCGCGGCCTGTCTGAATTCCGCGCTGAGCGGCGCCGAGGCCTCCGAGGTCGAAGGCCGGCTGCTGCGCGGCGAGCTGGACCTGCTCTACGTGGCCCCGGAGCGGCTGCTGACCGAGCGCTTCCTCGCCCTGATGGCGCGCAGCCCGCTGGCGCTGTTCGCCATCGATGAGGCGCACTGCGTCTCGCAGTGGGGCCACGACTTCCGCCCCGAGTACCGCCAGCTCGACGTGCTGCACGCGCGCTGGCCCGAGGTCCCGCGCATCGCGCTGACCGCCACCGCCGATCCGCCTACCCGCGCGGAGATCGTCGAGCGCCTGGGGCTGGCCGAAGCCCGCCAGTTCGTTGGCTCCTTCGACCGCCCGAACATCCGCTATCGCGTTGAGGAGCGGCACGGTGGGCCGCAACAGCTGCAAGCCTTCCTGCGCAGCCACGCCGGCGAGTCCGGCATCGTCTACTGCCTGTCGCGCAAGGGCGTCGAGCAGGCCGCCGAGTCGCTGTGCGCCGCCGGCTTCGCCGCGCTGCCCTATCACGCCGGCATGGACGCCGCGACCCGCGCCGAACACCAGCGCCGCTTCCTGCGCGAGGATGGCCTGGTGATGGTCGCCACCCTCGCCTTCGGCATGGGCATCGATAAACCCGACGTCCGCTTCGTCGCCCACCTGAACCTGCCGAAGTCCATCGAGGGCTACTACCAGGAGACCGGCCGCGCGGGTCGCGATGGCGAGCCGGCCGAAGCGTGGATGGCCTACGGCCTCGGCGACGTCGCCACGCTGGCACAGATGATCGAGGGCGGCGAGTCCACCGAGGAGCGCAAGCGCATCGAGCGCCGCAAGCTCGACGCGCTGCTCGGCTACTGCGAATCCACCGGCTGCCGGCGCGCCACGCTGCTAGCCATCTTCGGCGAGGCCCACCCCGGCGCCTGCGGCAACTGCGACAACTGCCTGAACCCGCCGGAGCGCTATGACGGCACCGTCGTAGCGCAGAAGGCGCTGTCCGCGGTCTACCGCACCGGCCAGCGCTTCGGCGCCGCCCATGTCGTCGACCTGCTGCGCGGCAAGGCCACCGACAAGATGCGCGAATTCCGTCACGACCAGCTGCCGACCTTCGGCGTCGGCGCCGACGTCGACGAACGCACCTGGCGCAGCGTGCTGCGCCAACTGGTCGCCGCCCGCGCGCTCGACGTCGACCTCGAGGGCTACGGCGGCCTGCGCCTCGGCCCCGAAGCCCGCCCGATCCTGCGCGGCGAACGCCCGATCGAACTGCGCCGCGAGCCGCTCCGCAGCCGTGACAAAGGCCGGAGCCAGCGCGGCGGCCAGGTCACCGTCACCCTCGACGTCCCCGCCGCCGACCGCTTCGAGCGCCTCCGCGCCCTGCGTGCCGAACTCGCCCGCGCCCAGAACGTGCCGGCCTACGTCATCTTCCACGACGCCACGCTGCGCACCATCGCCGCCACCGAGCCGGCGACGCTTCAGGCGCTCGGCGCGATCTCCGGGGTCGGCGCGGCGAAGCTCGAACGCTATGGGGCGCGGATTCTCGAGGTGCTGGGGCAATGATGAGCGCCGCAGCAGTCGCCCACGGCCGGTGGGACCCGGCGATCGCGCGGACGTGAAGCAGGCGAGTCGCCCCGGCGCGCTATCCTGCCGGCCCCGCTCCGCCCTGTGCGCGCCGTGAGTGACACGACGCTCCCCTGCACCTCGCTGACCGAGCTGCCCCGCGATCCAGCGGGCGGCGTGGTCGGCCCGTTCCGGCTGCTGCGCCTGCTCGGCGAAGGCGGCTACGGGCTGGTGTACGAAGCCGAGCAGCGGGAGCCGGTGCAGCGCCGGGTGGCGCTGAAGCTGATCAAGTTCGGCATGGGCTCGATCGAGGTGATCCGCCGCTTCGAGGCCGAGCGGCAGACGCTGGCGCTGATGGACCACCCGCACATCGCCTCGGTGATCGATGCGGGCTGCCATCTCGACGGCCGTCCGTGGTTCGCGATGGAGCTGGTCGACGGGCTGCCGCTGAATCTGTATTGCGAGCAACAGCGGCGGCCGCTCACCGAGCGACTGGCGCTGTACGCGCGGATCTGCGATGCAGTGCAGCACGCGCATGGCAAGGGCGTAATCCATCGCGATCTGAAGCCGAGCAACCTGCTGGTGGCCACCGTCGACGGCCGGCCGCACCCGAAGGTCATCGACTTCGGCATCGCCAAGGCCACCCAGGGCCGCCTGGCCGACGCCAGCGAGCGCACCGCTCAGGGCCTGCTGCTTGGCACCCCGGCCTACATGAGCCCGGAGCAGGCCGAGGGCTCGGCCGACATCGACGTACGCAGCGATGTCTACGCGCTGGGCGTGATCCTGTTCCAGTTGCTGACCGGCACCACGCCGCTGGCGAAGGAACAACTGGCACAAGCCTCGGACGCCGAGTTGCTCGGGCTGATCAAGAGCGGCGAGGCGCCGCGGCCCAGTCAGCGGCTGCGCGCCGATCCCTCGGCACTGGCACAGGCAGCGAACGCTTGCGCCACCGAGCCCGAGCGGCTGCTGCGGCAGGTGCGCGGCGAGCTGGACTGGATCGTGCTGAAGGCCACCGCCCGCGAGCGCGAGCGCCGCTACAACACCGCCGCGGCGCTGGCCGAGGACGTACGTCGGGTGCTTGACGGCGAGCCGGTGCTGGCCGCCCCGCCCTCGCTGGGCTACCGACTGCGCAAGTCGCTGCAGCGGCATCGGGCGCTGGTCGGCGCGACGCTCGCCGTGATGTTGACGCTGATGGCCGGCCTGGTCGGCTTCGCCTGGCAAGCGCGCGTCGCCCGCGAACAGGCCCGTCAGCTCGAACAGCTGATCGCCTTCCAGGAGTCGGTGTTCCGCCAGGTCGATCCGGCCCGCCTCGGCCGCCAGCTCAGCGAGGGCGTCGACCACGCGGTGGCGGCCAGCCCGGCGCTCGCCGCGCTGCCGCCCGAGCAGCAGGCCCGCCGCCGCGCCGAGTTCGACGAACTCTGGCAGTCGGCCCGGCCCTCGGATCAGGCGCTGGACCTGATCGACCGCACCCTGCTGCGACCCGCCGCCGAGGCTGCCGAGGCCCGACTGGGCGAGCAGCCGGTGGTGCTGGCGGCGATGCGCCAGACGCTGGCCGACCGCTACCAGCACTACGGCCGCTTCGAGCCGGCGCTGGCGTTGCAGGAGCTGGCGCTGGCCGGCCGCCGCGAGGCGCTGGGCGAAAATCACCCGGACACACTGACCTCGCTGAGCAACACCGGCGTACTGCTGCGCTTTCTCGGCCGGCTGCAGGAGGCCGAGCCCTACTTCCGCGATGCGCTCGAACGGCGGCGGCGCGCGCTCGGGCCGACGCATCCGGACACGCTGGAGTCGATGAACCTGGTGGCCAACCTGCTCGGCTCCCAAGGCCATTTCGCCGAGGCCGAGACGCTGTATCGCGAGGTGCTGGACCTGCGGCGGCGGGTGCTGGGCCCCGATCACATCGACACGCTGGTCTCGCTCAACAACCTCGGCTTCATCTTTCGCGCGCAGGGGCGACTGGACGAGGCCGAGCCGCGGTGGACCGATGCCCTAGCCCGACGCCGCCAGACGCTCGGCAGCGAGCATCCGCAGACGCTGTTCTCGATCACGGCGATGGCCGATCTGGAACTGGCCCGCCGGCACACCGAGTCGGCGGCGATCTACATCGAGGAAGCGAATCGCGTGGCGCCGCAGGTGCTCGGCTCCGAGCATCCGACCACGCTGACCGCGCGATTCTGGCGGGCCAATCTGGCGCGGCAGCGCGGCGATCTGGAGACCGCGCTGGCCGAGCACCACGAGGTCTGGACCCTGCGCAACCGCGTGCTCGGCGCCCACCACCCCAGCACGCTGGCCTCGCTCAGCACCCTTGGCGAAATCCACCTCGCCCTCGGTCAGCTCGCCGAGGCCGAAGCCGACCTGCGCGAGGCGGTCCGCCAGCGCGCCCTGCTGCTGGTGCCCGAGCACCCGGCGCTGCTCGAAAGCCGCCTCGCGCTGGCCGCCACGCTGCGGCTGCGCAATCAAGCCGAGGCGGCGCTGGCGATGCTGCGCCCGATCGAGCCTGTGGTGCGCGCGCAACAGCACGCGCATCGCTGGCTGCTCGGTCGCTGGCTGGCCGAAGTCGGTCAGGCCGAATTGCAGCTCGCCGACAGCGACGCCGCCCGCCGCGCCGCGGAACTGCGGATCGCCGAGGCCCGACGCCTGCTCGACACCCAGCCGGACCCGTGGCAGGCCGGTGGTGACCTCAACCCAGGGCGTGCTCGATCTTGACCCGCTTGATGTGCGCCAGCGTCGCCGCATCCAGCGGCGTCGATTCCGCGCGCCGGATGATGTTGGTCAGCACCCGACGCTCATCCGCATCGATGCCGCCATCGCGCAGCGCCAGACCCAAGAGGAAATTCAACTCGGCGACATCCAGCTGACCGTCGTTGAGAAACACCTTGGTCGCTTCGATGGCGATCTCGATATGGCTGTGCGGCTTGACCTTCTGGTCGGACATGACGGGGCTCCTGTGCTCGAATGTCGGATCACTCGCCAGACTGTAGCAGGGCCGGAACGCTGCGGATTCGGCGCCACGCACGCTCAGCCCGCAGGCACTGTGGACTGCGGCAGCGCCGCCGCCACATCACGAAACGCCGCCAGCGCCGCTTCGAGGTGCTCGATGATTTCCTGCTGCAGCACCTCCGGCGGCGGCAGTTCATCCAGTCGCTCGAGGCTGTCGTCCTTCAGCCAGAACAGGTCGAGGCTGGCCTTGTCGCGGGCGATCAGCTGCTCGTACGGGAAATAGCGGAAGCGCTCGGTCTCGCGGCGGTCGTGCCGATTCGCCGGCTGGTAGCACTGGACGAAGTCCTTCAGGTCGTCGAGCTTCAGCGGCCGGGTCTTCAGCGTGAAATGCTGGTTGGTGCGGAGGTCGTAGAACCAGACGCCCTTGGTATGGACGCGGCCGTCCTTCGGGGCGTTATCGAAGAACACCACGTTGGCCTTGACACCCTGCGCGTAGAAGATGCCGGTCGGCAACCGCAGGATCGTGTGGACGTCGCAGTGCTCCAGCAGCTTGCGGCGGATCTTCTCGCCGGCGCCGCCCTCGAACAGCACGTTGTCCGGCAGCACCACCGCGGCGCGACCGCCGACCTTCAGCAGGCTGACGATGTGCTGCAGGAAGTTCAGCTGCTTGTTCGAGGTGGTCTCCCAGAAGTCCTGCCGCTCGTAGGTCAGCGCGTCGCGGTCTTCCTCGCCCTCCTCGTTGGTGATGGTCATGCTGCTTTTCTTGCCGAAGGGCGGATTCGCCAGCACTAGATCGACCATCCGCGCCGGCTCGGCGATCAGCGCATCGGCGCGTTCCACCGCCGGGTCGCCCTGCAAGTCGCCGATACCGTGCAGCACCAGATTCATCAGGCACAGCCGCCGCGTGCCCGGCACGATCTCGTTGCCGAAGAAGGTGCCGTGCTTCAGCGCGCGCTTTTCCAGCACGTTCAAGGCGCGGCCCTCGTGGCCCAGCCAGTCGGCATTCGCCTTCAGCCAGCTCGCCCCGCCGACCAGCCACTCGTTCGCCGCCAGAAAGAAGCCACCGGTCCCGCAGGCCGGATCCGCGATCGTCTCGCCCGGCTTCGGCCGCATGCAGGCCACCATCGCCTGGATCAGCGGCCGCGGCGTGAAGTACTGGCCGGCCCCGCTCTTGGTGTCCTCGGCGTTCTTCTGCAGCAGCCCCTCGTAGAGATCGCCCTTGGTGTCGGCATCGAGGCCCACCCAGTTCTGCTCGTCGATCAGCTGCACCAGCCGATGCAGCTTGGCCGGATCCTGGATCTTGTTCTGCGCCTTGAAGAAGATCGCGCTCAGCATCCCGTGGCGCCGGCCCAGCTCGTGCAGCACCGCGAGGTACTGCGCCTCCAGCGGCTCGCCCGAGCGCTGCCGCAGGCTGTCCCAGTCGTGGCCCTTCGGAATCCCCAGATCCCGCGAGTACGGCGGCGCCGCGTACTCGTGCGCCATCTTCAGAAACAGCAGATAGGTCAGCTGTTCGAGGTAGTCGCCGTACCCCACCCCGTCATCGCGCAGGGTGTGGCAGAAATTCCAGACGCGCTGGATCAGGTTCGAGGTGGTCATGGGCTCTCGGGGCTCAGGGCGGAAAGGTCTTTACGCAACCAACTGATTTTTCTGGAAAGCAACCCTCATAACGGACATTTCCAAGGGACACGTACCGGCGATTTCATTGAGTCTGGCCCTTAGAGTCCAGCCAGCAGCGTCGCCAGCGAACGCATCTGGCGACGAAGCTGTCGAGTCAAGCGGCCGGGCGTGAGCCCACCTGATGGAGGCTCTGTCACGCACGTCCCAGTCTGGCGTCACTGCGACCGCGAGCTTGCGTGGCGGGAAGCAGTCTCCGGTGGTATCGCGACCAGCTCCGGTGGTACGGGCTTGCGTCGGCGCGCCGGGCGGGCTAGCGTCGCCGGCAACACGACCCCTGCCTCTACATCGAAGCTCGATGCACGCGGGGGTTCTTTTTTGCGCGGTTCGGGCGAGCGGCGTGGGCCGCAAGCGCGTTGCCGATGGATCCGGTGAACGGGGCTGCGTGCCGGTGCCGCCCGCCGTGCGATCCGCGGCCGATCCGGGTACGTTTCGCGGCGCAGGCCAGCGCGAGACTGGTAGAGGTTGCCGTTGACGGCAGCAGCCCGAACGGGTGGGATCCTCGAACTCGGGGCCTGCGCACTTTTCCGACACCCGCGACTGCGGGCGTCTGGCTTCATCGGACTGTGGCGGCAAGCGGATTCGCAACCGCCGGAAGGAAGCGCTATCTCGTTGAATTTCCTGAAACTGGTGCCGCCCAAGCGCCGATCGCCCACCGGAAGGGCAACGCCGCACAAGAAGACCCTTGCCGCCTCGCAGCACCGGGACTAGTATCGCCAGCAACACGGCCCCTGCCTCTACATCGAAATTCGATGCACGCGGGGGTTCTTTTTTGTCCGTGTTCACCACCAGCTCTCCCAGCCCGGTGGCAATCCAAGGGGAACCTCGAAATACCCACTTTTCCCGATCGTGGTGAGTGAACAGAAGAGCACACGCCAATGCGCAGCAGCCCCGTCACCGCTGCGAGTTCGCCAAACGATTGATTTTTCGTCAGCCCCCGCAATCTCAAGGCGCAGCAACCCTCAGGCGGACATCGCCTGCGCTCGTGACAGCCACAGCAGCCGCTTCAGGTTGTACACCGACACCTTCAGCGAAATCTGGAACTGCGCCCGCGCCAGACCGATCGTGCGTACCGCCAACGAACCCATCTGGTTCAGACCGGCAAACACGTGCTCCACCCGCGAACGCGTCTTCGCTATCCGCTGATTCCGCGCCGCATTTCGCTCATCCAGCGGCTGACCGGCCTTCGCACGCCGCTGGATCTGCGGCCTCCAGCCCCGCTGTTTCAAACGCCGTTCCCGCTCCCCGTCCACGTAACCCTTGTCCGCGCTCACCGTCCGCGACGTGTTGCAAGGGTCCAGCAGATCCTCGAAGTGCTTCGTGTCATGGACCGAGGCCGGCGTCACCACCGCCGCACGGATCAGCTTCTGCTTCACGTCCACGCTCACATGGACCTTGTAGCCGTGGTAACTCTTCCCGTGCTTCTTCGTCCAGCGCGCGTCCAGATCCTTCTGCACTCGCTTCGCTGGAGACCACGCTTCCGGCGTTTCGCCGCGCTCCAGCACTTCGCGTTCCGCCGAAGTGAAGTGCTGCACCGGCGCCCGAACGATCGACGCGTCGATCAACTGACCCCCACGCGCGATGTAGCCCGCCGCACCCAGCTGGCGCTGCACCTCCGCCGCGATCACCGACTCCGCGCCTGCCTTCCGCAACGTCTCCTGGAACAGCCACAGCGTCTTCGCATCCGGAATCCGGCTCGACGACTCCAGACCCAGAAAACGCTGGAAACTCGCCCGATCCAGCGCTTGGTACTCCACCTGATCATCCGACAGGTTGTACAGCTGCTTGAGCACCAGCAGCTTCACCATGAGCTTCACCGGAAACGGCGGACGACCCCCTCGACTGCGGTCCATCTCCGGCAGCTTCGCCGACACCCGTTCCGACAGCACATCGAAGTCCACATGCGCCGACAACGCAGCCAGCGGCTCGCCCAGTCGATCCAGCTTCCGCACCCGCTCCTCCGCAGCAAACAGGCTGTCCAGCAGCTTCATCTGCACACCAACTCATTGAATCTGATAGAATTTACCATGCCCTCCACGGCCGGGTGGTTTCTAGAGATTCCCCGATGTCTTCAACCGTGCGCCGCTGCTGAGCCCGCTGTGCGGGGAATGCATGAAGATGATTCTTGAGCCGCAAGTGCCATTCGGTATTCGGGCAAATCTGTAGCAGCAGATGACGGCAGATTGCAAATAGCAGAAACGGCTTGGCCTGCAGATGCACATCCCCATCGAACACCCGACACCAATCAATATCCTTCGATGTCGGGAGCTTCGGCTGAACCTCAACGTTGCGATTCCACAGGCGACTGTGGTGGGCGACGAGATTGCGCAGGTAGCTCAGTGAACGCAGCCAGGACTGAAAGGCCCTCCAGTCCTTGACACCATATTTTCCGGCAATCCGCTCCTGATCCGGCACCTTCATCATCGCGAACAGCTGCGACAGGGCGCCGAAATCGAGCACTTCTACTGCGACCCAGATCGGCAGATCGGGACCGTGTCTGTTCTGATAGTGCTTCACGAAATCTTCCCGAGAGCGGCTGACCAGCTTCTTGTAGTGATCGACCCATCCGGCGTGTGCCGAGATACCCGATTTATTCATCTTGCTCGCAAATCCCAGATGCAGTTGGGAAGTCTGCAGATGTGCAAAGGTGTCACGCTTTCCGAGCAGATAGGCAATATCGACGCGCAGCGCGACCTCGATGCGCTCCAGGGCGTCCAGCATGATCAAGCGCAACTGCTTGTCGAATACATACAGCTCCACAGCATCCAGAAAATGCGTAGCTGGAACGAAAGCGTCAGTGATGACCCTGGTGATTTTTCCGCTTTGCGGGTCCACCTGAATCTTCCGGGCCCGGAACGGATACCAATAGGCGCTCAGCCGGTAGTAACCCACCCGTTCCAGATGCTTCTGCGCGGCAGCATGGTCACCGATTTCCATGCCTCGTGATTCGATCAGGGCCAGCTGCTCGGCAAAGCTCTTCCACGGGCGGGTGTAACTCATGGGGCGGCTCCCTGACGGCCGGGAGACTTGCGCGGGGCACGGCTGGACTTCATCTCTGTCCTTTCGGCGCGGAGGCGGGCGAGCACGGCGCTGGCGGGTTCGTCGGTGGGGTCCTGCGGTACGAGTTCGCCGCGGAAGGCGGCGCGGAGGAGGTTCTGGCGTTGGGCGGCGGATTGGCGAACGGCAGTCGAAATTGATCGCCCTTGCTCTGCGATTGCGTCCATCACAGCATCAATAACGTCAATCAACTTCCCACATTCCAGTTCCGGAGGCAACGGAACAATCACCGCTGCGACCTGATTTAAGTTGAGACCCGGCTTTCCAGCGCCGTATGCAGCACTATTGAGCTGACCACGACCACCACTCCCCGCCACCAGAAAAAAATGAAGGTAAATCGACATCCACTTATGAACAGGTCGCAGCAATGCGACATGCTGGCTGACGTAGGCTTCTGAAATTTCGAGATCAACACGAGCTGCCTTTCCGACATTGGCACCGGTGATCGTCAATAGCAGATCGTCTTGCTCCACACGGGTACGTTGACCTTCGGCACCGCCGGGCGGAGCCACAAAAGCGCATTCGCTTAGGTCCAACCGATCCTTATTGATGTCCTGAGAACGAATAAAAATCGCACCACTCTCTGAATAATAATCTGCCCATCCTCGCGAGCCGCTGGTGATGAATGCGGTCAATTGGTCCAGCGTCGCCCACACCCAGCCCTCCGGCAGTGACGGGAGGTCGGCGGTGTTCGGGGCGGTGGGTTCGGGGTATTTGTCTTTCCAGCCTTTGGGGGGCGGTTTGTTCTGGGCGGTGTAGCGGGCGAGTTGCTGGGCTTCCCAGCGGCTGCGGCGTTCGCGGAGGATGCGGGCGAGGAGCTCGGCGCCGGTTTCGGTGGGCGGATGCTGTCTGCGCCAGTCTGCGGTCAGGGCGCCGTCGACGGCGGCTTTCAGCAGGGACTGGCGATAGCGCTGGAGTTTCTGCTGCGCGGCCTTGAGTTCGGCGACGCCGGCGTCGAGGCCGCTGAGCAGTTCGTCGAGTTTGGCGACGATGCGGGTTTGTTCGGCGGCGGGCGGAACTGGAATCTCGACCGTTGTCAGCCACTGCGTCGGAACTCGGAGCTGTCCGGCACTGCCGGTCATGTTCTGTCGCGCCAACCTGCGAAACGACACCTGCGAGAGAAATCGCGACAACTAGGCGCCAGCAATGCCAATACTGGGCCGCAACACATGAAATTCGGTCGATCCAAATGCAACTGCACGAGAAAGCTCGGGAACCAGACCGCCTTTTCCGTTTTCCATGCAGGGCGTGATCTTCGCCAACAGCACATCGCCTGCCCTGAAGCTGGTGTAGCCCTTCTTGACTTCAGCGAAGTGCCGGAGCGTCGAGACGTTCATCCCACCGAAGTCTTCCTCAACTGCGGCCATCGGAACGAAATGAACTGAATCGTCGTCGCGCAGTGTCGAGACATCATTCTTCGGATTGAATACCGCAATCTCATCAAGCCTTGAAAATGCCCAGCCAGCGGGCAATGTGGGATCCGGATCCAGCTTCGTAGCACTCACGCCACCAACTCCTCATTCATCTCCGCCAGCAGCGGATCCAGTTCTTCGCCGAACAGCGTCCACGCCTTCTGCAGGCCGCCGCGGTGGGCGAGTTCGGCGTAGTCGAAGTCCTCGCGCTGGATGGCGCAGGAGCTGGCGATGTGGTCCTTGATCAGCCGCAGCCACTCGGTCTGCTCCGCGGTGAAGGCGGTGGCGCGGCGGCTGTTGTGGCGCCAGATCCACTGGGCGTAGCGCTGGTCGACGGTGTCGGCGAAGGGTTGCAGTTCGGCATCCAGCCCGAGGGCGTAGCGCAGCAGGGCGACGAGGTCGGTGAGCTGACGGCGGCGGTCGCTGCCCTTGACCTTGCCGGCCTGCACGCGGGCGTAGGCCTGCCAGAGCCGGTCGGTGGTCAGCATCAGCGGCGGCCGCGACAGGGCGTCGTGCAGGGCCTGCACGGCGTCCAGCGTCAGCGCGCGGCGCTGGTAGGGCTGCTGGTAGAAGAAGCTCAGCGCCAGCAGCTCGTCCTGGTGCTCGCGGGCGTAGGCCTCGAAGCTCTGGACGGCCGCCAGCGCCGCGGCGTCGGCCTGCGCGCTGTAGCCGCTGACCTGCACGCGATCGAGGTTCACATGGTCGATGACCTGCTCCAGATCGCGGCGGGCGTGCTCGATGCCCTCGCGCAGGGCGGGCTGGTCGAAGGGCGCGCAGGCGGCGTCGATGCGGGCAGCGCGCGCCTGGGCCAGAACGTCGGGCGGCAGCGTGTCGGCATCCGGCGGGTCGGTGCTCGGGTCGGGCGTGGCGCCCGGCTCGGGTCGGTTGGCGGCGAGCGCGGCCAGCGCATCGACGGCGATGGCGTCCGGGTCCAGCGCCTTCAGCAGCCGCTTGCCGAGTTCGCGCACCGGCACGCCGCCGCTCAACGCGCTGAGGCGCGCGTGGGCCTTGTCGTCCAGCTGCTTGTCGAGGCGAATCAGCCGGTTGGCCAGCGATTGCAGCGTGTCGGGGTCGCGCTGGCCCAGCGCCACGCCGGTCAGCAGGTCCTTGAGCGGCACGCCGGGTTTCTTCTCCAGCGGGCGGCTTTCGGTCTTCAGCGACTGCTCGACGCCGACCGCGTCGATCAGGATGAAGCGGCTCTTGGCGCCCTCGGCGGAGGCGCTGACCCGCTTCAGGCCCTCGGCGGACAGGCTGCGCACGCCGCGGCCCTTCATCTGCTCGTAGTAGCCGCGGCTGCGCACGTCGCGCAGGAATAGCAGCACTTCCAGCGGCTTGACGTCGGTGCCGGTGGCGATCATGTCGACGGTGACCGCAATGCGCGGGTGGTAGTCGTTGCGGAAGGCCTGCAGCACGGCGTCGGGGTCCTTCTCGCCGTAGGTGACCTTGCGGCAGAAGTCGTTGCCCTGCGCGTAGACCTCGCGGACGGTCTGGACGATGTCGTCGGCGTGGCTGTCGGTCTTGGCGAAGATCAGCGTCTTCGGCACTTCGCGGCGGGCCGGGAACAGCTGCTGCTCGACCACCCGCTGCATCTCGCGGATGACGGTGCGGAGCTGGCTGGGGTTGACCACCGAGCGGTCGAGGTCGCGGGCGCCGTAGCTGAGGTCCTCGTCGGTCTGCGCCCAGCGCTTCTTGCGGGTCTGGCGGTCGCGGTGGTCCACCCATTCGCGGGCCTTCAGCTCGGCGCCCTGCCGGGTGATCTCGGTCTGGATCTCGTAGACGTCGTAGCCGACGTTGACGCCGTCGGCCACCGAGTCCTCGTAGCTGTATTCGGCGACCACGTTCTGGTTGAAGAAGCCATAGGTGCGCTGGTCCGGCGTCGCCGTCAGGCCGATCAGGAAGGCGTCGAAGTAGTCCAGCACCTGCTTCCAGAGGTTGTAGATGCTGCGGTGGCATTCGTCGATGACGACGAAATCGAAGGTCTCGATCGGCAGCTCGGCGGCGTAGCCGACCAGCCGCCGGTCCTTCAGCGCGCGGGCCACGTCCTCGGGCGAGAGGTCCTCGTCGGCCTCGGCCAGCGCGGTGCCGGACAGCGTCGAGTACAGCCGCTGGATGGTGCTGATGCAGACCTGCGCGTGGCGGTCGATGCCGGCCGGGCCGACGCGCTGCACGGTGTACAGCTCGGTGAACTTGCGGCCGTCGTCCGGCGGCGTGTACGCCATGAACTCCTGGTGCGCCTGCTTGCCGAGGTTGCGGGTGTCGACCAGGAATAGCACCCGCTTCGCGCCGCCGAACTTCAACAGCCGGTAGATCGCGGTGATCGCCGTGAAGGTCTTGCCGGCGCCGGTGGCCATGTGCACCAGCGCGCGCGGCCGCGCGGCGGCCAGCGAGGCTTCCAGCCCGGTGACCGCGCTGATCTGGCAGTCGTGCAGCTTCTGGCCGGGCAGCGGCGGCATCCGCTCGGCGAGGCGGCGGCGCAGGCTGGCGTCTTCCGCGCGCCAATCGGCCAGCGTTTCCGGGCGATGGAAGTGGAAGATCTCGCGCGAGCGCGGTGCCGGGTCGCGGGCGTCGGTAAAGCGGGTGAGCTGGCCGGTGGCCTCGTAGCGGAACGGCAAGTCGCCGCGGACCGGCAGGCCCTTGAGTGCTGCGCCCGCGTAGGCGGCGGTCTGCATGTCGGTGGCCGACAGCGCCGCACCGGCCTCGTCGCGCTTGGCCTCGATCACGCCGACCGGCTGGCGGTCGACGAACAGCAGGTAGTCGGCCGGGCCGACCGCGGTCGGATACTCGCGCACCGCCGCACCTCGGCCGGCGCCGAGGTTCAGGTCCTTGCGGTCCTGCACCAGCCAGCCGGCGGCGCGCAGGCGCTGGTCGATCAGTTGCCGGGCGAGGGTTTCGGGTGTCACGGCGGGACCGCGGTGGCCAGAGTCCCGGCCATTGTGGCCCGCGCGATGCGTCCGCGGCCAGATTTCCAGCCGCGGGGCTTCGGGCGTGGCGAGGTGCGACGTGGCGTGTCGCGCGCCGCCCCGCTCAGGCCGGCTGCGCCACCAGCGACGGGGCCGAGGTCGCAGCAATCGCTCCGCGCAACCCGCGCAGGTTGGCGATCTGGATGTCGAGTCCGGGGCGGGCGTTGATCTCCAAAATGGCCGGGCCGATGTCGTCGTCGATCACGAGGTCGACGCCGGTGTAGCCGAGGCCGCTGATCTTCGCGGCGTGGACCGCGATGTCGCGGATCCGCGGCCAGTCCGGCACGGTCAGCCCGACCAGGTCGCGGTCGGTGTCCGGGTGGCTGCGGCGGCATTCGCCTTCCAGCACGGCGTTGAGGGTGCGGCCGGAGTCGATGTCGATGCCGACGCCGATCGCGCCCTGGTGCAGGTTGGCCTTGCCGTCGGACTTCGAGGTCGGGATCCGCATCATCGCCATCACCGCCACGCCCTCGCGGACGATCACGCGCAGGTCCGGCAGGCCCTGCGCAGTTTCGCCGGTGAGGTCGCGGGCGGTGCGCAGCTTCTGTTCGAAGAAGGCGGCGTGGTCGCAGCCGCCCTCACGCGAGAAGTCGCCGTGCAGGATCGCCAGCACGTGGTAGCGCAGCGCGTCCAGCGTGATCGGGGCGCCGCCGTGGCTGCGCCAGGCGCCGTCGCGGTAGCCGTTGGTGACCAGGATGCCGCAGCCGCGACCGCCGCCGGAGGGCTTCAGCGCGAAGTCCAGCGGCAGGTCCTGCCAGCGGAAGCGGGCGTAGTCGCCGGCGTGGGCGATGACGCCGTACAGCGCCGGCACCGGCAGGCCGTGCTCGACCAGCAGCGCCTTGGCGGCGATCTTGTTGGCGGCGATCTTCAGGATCTGCGCGCGCGGGTTGAGCGGGTTGATCAGCTCCAGCTCGCGGCGGTTCAAGCCCAGAACGTCGGTCAGCTTCATGACGCCCTCGCCAGCACGCGGAAGCGCCAGACTTCCATCACCCGCAGCCCACTGTAGCGGCCGAGCAACAGGCACAGCGGGAAGCAGAACAGCAGCAGGTCCGGGTGCGCCCGCAACTGCTCCAGCAGCCACGGATTGCCGATCACGCCGATCGCCACCAGGGTCGAAACCAGCAGCGTGTAGATCGACAGTTTGAGCGCCTCCTGCGGGCTCTGGTCGAGCTGGGCCGACACGAAGCGATCCATCATGCCGGACAGCGCGACCACCGGCAGGCCGAGGTCGATCAGCCGCAACTGGCCGCCCAGCGCATTGAACAGCGCGAATCCGCAGAGCAGCAGCAGCGAACTCAGCACCAGCAGCGAGGCGGTCCGCGCGGTGGACAGCAGCGGAAAGCGCGCCAGCCACAGCCCGACTGGCGACACCAGCACCAGCAGCACCCCGAACACCGCCACGCCGATCAGCGGCGACACCTTGGCGAAGGCGAAGGCCAGAATCAGCGGCGCGAACAGGCCGAAGGTCTCCAGACCGATCACCAGTCGGAAAATCACGATCGCGACCACGCCGGCCGGCAGCAGCAGCAGGCTGTCCAGCGTGGCGCCCTGCGCACCCTCGGTGCGCAGGGTCTCTACCGCCAGTCGCAGCGGTTCGAAGGCGGCGAGCAGCGCGGTCGCCGCGAACAGCGCGACGAAAGCCAGCGCGGGCTTCGTTGGGTTGGCGGGTCCGGGGTGGACGTCGGTCATGACAAGGCTCCCGATGACGGCACCGGCGAAATGCCGGTCTCGTTGCAAGGGTCGCGAAGCCGTGCGCCCGCCGCATCGGCAGGACTACGGGTTCGCGCCGGTAGCCCTGCCGGCTTGATTGGGTAGAACTACGGAGCCGGGCTCCGCATCGCTCATTGGGCCTGCGTCCACGCCGCGCGGCCGTCGATCCAGGTGGCCAGCACCTTGAGCTTCGGCAATTCCTCGAGCGCGACCACCAGCGGGTCGCGGTCGAGCACGGTGAAGTCGGCACGGCGGCCCGCGGTCAACGCGCCGAGACGGTCCTCGTCGAAACCGGCCCAGGCGGCGTCGACCGTGAAGCCGCGCAGGGCCTCGTAGCCGGTGAGCTTCTCGTTCGGATACCAACCCCCGGCGGGCTTGCCGCTCAAGTCCATGCGGGTGACGGCGGCATACAGGCCGAGCAGCGGGCGGATGTCCTCGACCGGAAAGTCGGAGCCGAGCGCGAGCCGGGCACCGGCGTCGCGGAACTGCCGCCAGGCGTAACCACCGACGATCCGCGCGAGGCCGACGCGGGCTTCGGCCCAGGGCATGTCGGAGGTCGCGTGGGTCGGCTGCATCGAGGCGATCACGGAAAGCTCGGTGAAGCGCGGGATGTCGGACTGCTGGATGATCTGGGCGTGCTCGACGCGCCAGCGATGGTTCGTTTTCTCGCCCAGCACGCGCTGGTAGATGTCCAGCACCAGTCGGTTGCCGCGGTCGCCGATCGCGTGCGTCGCCACCTGCACGCCGCAGTCGCGGGCGCGCACGGCGGCAGCTTCGATGCGCTTGGCCGGGGTGACCAGCAGGCCGCGCTGGCCGGGGGCGTCGCTGTAGTCGGCGGTCAGCGCCGCCCCGCGCGAGCCCAGCGCGCCGTCCATGTACAGCTTGACGCTGCGCATCTTCAGATGACCGCCCGGATGCGCGTACAGCCCGGTCTTGCAGAGATCTTGCAGGGCTTGCGCGTCGCCGTCGGCCATCGCCGCGATCCGCAGCTTCAGCTCGCCGGCGTCCGCGAGTTCGCGATACACCGCCAGCACCTCGGCCGACACGCCAGCGTCGTGGACGCCGGTCAGGCCAGCGGCCAGCAACGCCTCCTGCGCCTTCAGGATCGCCGCGCGCAGCAGCGCCGGACTGGGCTTCGGAATGGCCTGCTCGATCGGCGCCATCGCGGTATCGATCAGCACGCCGGTGACCTTGCCGTCGCGGCGCAGGATCTCGCCGCCCTCGGGCTGCCAGTCGCCGTCCAGCGCGCGGGTGGACTTGGCCAGCGCGGCACTGTTCGCCCAACCGGCGTGGCCGTCGACCCGCTCCAGCCAGACCGGCCGGTCCGGAAAGGCCGCGTCGAGGTCGGCGGCGGTCGGAAACTCCTGCTCCGGCCAGAGGTTCTGGTCCCAGCCGCGGCCGATCAGCCAGGCCTCCGCCGGCAGGTCACGGGCGAATACCTGCAGCCGCTCGATGATCTCGGCCTTCGAGCGCGCGCCGTTGAGTCTGGCGGTCATCAGCGCCTGGCCCTGACCGAGCACGTGGCCGTGGGCGTCGATCAGGCCGGGCACCAGCGTGGCGTCGCCGAAGTCGACCCGCTCGGCGGCCGGCCAGCGCTCGACAAGCGCCGCGTGCGGACCGACCTCGAGGATGGCGCCCTGCGCATCGACCGCCAGCGCCTCGGCTTGCGGCTGCGCGGCATCCATCGTGTGGATCCGCGCGGCACGCACCAGCGTGACGTCTGCTGCTGCCAGCGGCAGGCTGGCCAGCGCACCAGCGCAGAACAGGAAGGAACGCAGGCGCATGGTCGGGCTCCGGGGTCGGCGATGGGAGGCTTCGAGCGTAGGCGCGGGCGTCTTCAGCGTCCACGCGATGGACTGGTCCCGGGAACGCCAACGTCCGCGTCGGCTCCGGGCTGAATGCCGGCGAGGGCGCTGGCGTTCCCAGAGGCTTCGAGCGCTTCGAGGCGACCCGGCCGAGTCGCGCCAGATGATCCGGACCGACCGTCTGGGCAGGACTGACGACGCAGGCGACCACACCCTCGTCGCGTCGGTTGCGTGGGCCTCGTGAAGCCGATAGCGTCGATCGGCAGCGAAATGCAGCCGATCGCCCTGAAATGCCGCCAGTCGCCAGCCACGATCGCCGGGCGCTTCGGACCATCAGGGATCTGGCGAGCGCCTTCTTCACGGCATGACGGTCTACCGGGAATACCCCATGAGCAATGCAGACTCTGACGGCAAGGACGGACCGACCGGCGGCGAGTTTCGACTGGCGCCACCGGAGGTGATTCGGCCGGTCGGGACGCAGGCCGCCCGCACTGCGGTGCCGCTGCCCGGTGAATTGAAATCGGCGGTGGAAGGTCAGTTGCAGATGTTTCTGGATGCCCTGCTCACCGAGGATCTGCGCAGCGACGAATTCCAGGATCGGCTCGGCAGCGCATTCACCCTCGGTCGCGCCGAGATTTCGGTGGCGGCTGATCTCATGCAGGGACGGCTGCTGCAGGCCAATTTCGTCGGCATCGAGGATCAGGCAGCCTTCAAGGCGATCCAGGATATGCGTGGCCATCTGGACCGGCTGAATCCCGGCAGGGCCGGCGACCTGTTGCAACCGCAGAAGCTGCTCGGGATTTTCCCGTTCGGGAATCGACTGCAGGCCTACTTCCGCAAATATCAGGGCGCGGCCGGTCAGCTGCAGGCCTGCATGCAGCAGCTGTATGCGGCCCGGGATGACATGCATCGGGACGTGCTCGAAATCGAGGCGACCCGGACGAAATTGTGGGAAGCCATGCAGAAGCTGGCGTCGGCGATCCATTTCACCGAACGACTGGATGCGGAACTGCAGACAAGGCTCGAACTGCTGCGGATCAGCGATCCGGTTCGGGCCAAGGCACTGGAGCAGGAAGTGCTGTTCTATGTGCGCCAGAATCTGCAGGACATGCTGACGCAGCAGGCCGTCTGCAGCAACGGCTATCTCGCGCTGGATGTGCTGAAGAAGACCGGGCGCGAAATGATGAATGGCTGCTCCCGGGTCGCGACCACCGGCATGAGTGCGCTGGCCGTTGCGCAAACCATCGCGCGTGCCACCGGCAATCAGGCGCAGGTCATGGACATGCTGAGCGGCGTCAACCAGACCATCGACAACCTGATCAGCGAAACCGGGCGGCAATTGAATCAACACGTCCAGCGCACGGCCGATTTCAGCAAGAACCCGACGATCGCCATCGAAAAACTCAAGGAGATGTTCGATCAGACCTTTCTCGCCATGGATGCCATGGACACGCTGCGATCGCAGGCGATCGACGTGATGGGCCAAAACAACGCGATCATCCGCGAAAACATTGCCAGAACCGAACAGTATCTGGACCGCAACCGACGCGCGCAGGCCAGAGACGCCACCCGCGCCGCGCTGGACGGTCCGGTAACCCTCTGACTCCACCAGGAAACGACGACATGAATACGCAATACGTGATGCAGCGCGACAGCAACGGCTGGCGCATCCAGGTGTGGGTGGCCTTCGGCATGGCGGTGCTGATGGCCGGCATCGGCGTGATCAATCTGCCCGGGGCCGAGCTCGACCGTGCATTTCTGGCGATCGGCTTTTTCTTCTGCCTGTTTTCCAGCTTCGCGGTCGCCAAGATGATTCGCGACAACCGGGACGGTCAGGTCGATACCGCCGCCTGGGTGTTGACCGTCTGGATTGCCTTCGGCATTGCGGTTTCACTGACCGCCTGGGGCTTGTGGCGCATGGACATCCCGAGCTGGCAGAAGGGTTATGTGGCCTGCAGCTGGCTGTTTCTGATCAGCTCGACCTTCACGCTCGCCAAATTGATCCGGGATGCGCAGGAAGCCGACCTGATGGAACGCAACAGCGTGAAACCGGCGCCCTGATTACGGTTCGACGCTGGACTTGGCCTGCAGGAATCGCTGCTGTCGATGCAGCGATTCCGTGGCACTCCGCACCAGTTTCTGCTCGCGTCGATCCAGTTCGGTGCGCAGCAGTGCCAATTGTTCCAGCGCCATCTGCAAGCCGACCTGGCCCTCGGCCGTTTCTGACCGCACGGCGGCATTCACCGACAGATAGGCTTCGAGCGTGTCCGGGATGTATCGGCGCACGCATTCGTTGAGATAGAGCCGGTCTTCGACGGTGAAGTGCTCATTGGTCGCGCCGGCAGCCGGTGAACTGGCCATGCGCGCCAGCTGCTGCTTCAGGTCACTCAGGCTGCTGACCAGTTCGGGCACGACCCGGCCTTCCAGTGCAGCGATGGCCGTATCGAAGGCGGCCACATTGCGGGCCTCCAGCAGCGTGCTCGCGACCGGTTCAGCGCGTCGGCGGGAGGTCGATTTCACCGCCAGCAGCACGGCGCCCAGCAGTGTCGCCACACTGGCGCCAGCGGCGAGCGGACTGCCGTGCAGCCAGCCGAGAAATACGCCCACGCTGGCGCCAGCGGCCAGCATCGACGCGACGATCGTGCCCGTCGACAGCCGATTGGTGTGGCCGCGGTCCTGCCGCACCAGATCCGCCAGCGGCGCGCCGAGCCGATTCCTGAGCTGCCGGTGCTGCAGCCGCGCGAGGACGACCGGCGATTTCGCGCGGACCTCCGTGTCCTTCGGCGCGGTCCGTCGGTTCACGGGCTTCGATCCGATCAGGTATCGCGGCTCTTTCCCCTCCATGCGGTGCCCCCGGCTCAGCCAGATCGGTGAGCCCACGCCGGAATGCGCCGGCGCGGCTCGATGACCAGGCGCAAATCATCCCGCGAATCGCGGCGGCCGGCGACCGTCCCTCCGAAGTCGCGTGCTCGCCGCAGCGGGCGCACTCACTCTTTCAGCTGCGCCTTGAACAGCTTGCGGAACTTGGCGATCTTCGGGGCGATGACCAGCTGGCAGTAAGGCTGCTCGCCGTTCAACTCGAAGTATTCCTGGTGGTAGTCCTCGGCCGGCCAGAAGCGTTCCAGCGGCTGGACCTCGGTGACCACCGGATTGCGGTGCAGCGGCTGCGCGCGAGCGATGGCGGCCTCGATCGCCGCTTTCTGCTCGGGCGTCGAATGGAAGGCGATCGAGCGGTACTGCGGACCGATGTCGTTGCCCTGCCGATTCAGGGTGGTCGGGTCGTGCAGGGTGAAGAACACGTCCAGCAGCACGTCGATGCCGATCACGGCCGGGTCGTAGGTGATTTCGACCACCTCGGCGTGACCGGTGGTGCCGGACACGACTTGCTTGTAGCTCGGGTCGGCGAGGTGGCCACCGGCGTAGCCGCTGACCGCGGCCTCGACGCCGCGCAGTTCATCGAAGCCGGCCTCGATGCACCAGAAACAGCCGCCGCCCAGCACCAGGCGTTCGCGTTCGGCGGCGGTCGTGGGGGTGGAAGTCATCAGCAACACTCCGAGCAGCAGGAACAGGATCCGGATCGACATGGGGGACTCGCGAGCCGTGAGGGTCGCCGAGTGTGCGCCGTGCCGTGTCAGCGCGGTGCGAGCCGGACGTGGGGAGCGTGAAGTCTGGCGTCCAGGCGGTGCCGGTGCTTGCGGACTGGTCCGTGGGGTCTCTCCGTCTTTCCATGCGACTCGGAAGCAACACGGGCCCCGCGGCGATGCCGGAGACGCGCGGTCCCGGATAGCCCGGCGCCGAGCCGCCATTGCAGGCGGCCCGGCGGTACGGACTCAGTTCGGCTTCGGCGTGCGGGTCACGAAGCTGTCATCGCCCGGCGAAGCCGATCCTGTGCCCCCCACGTGATCCCAGAAGTTCTGGGTGTTCATGCGCGCACGTACGGTGGCGTGCGGCGTACGCGGCGAGGCAATCGTGCCGGCGAGGTCGAAGGCCCACAGGTAGATGCGGGTCGGCTGGGTGTGCCGGGCAATCGGATTGAGCGTGAACTCCGGACGGAACTCCACGAAGGACGCAATCCCTGCCACCCCGGCCGCATAACCGTGTCCGCCGAGCGGACTGGTGCGGAAGTATTCCAGCGCGATGCCGGCATTCGAGGCACGACGTGCTGCGTCCTCGGCCACTGCACGGGTGTTGGTGAAGCCGCCCGGCAAGTTGCCCGGGTTGAAGTTCGGGTTCCAGTACGGATCGCTCAGCGTGACCCGCGACGGCAGGCGCGACCCGTTGATGACCAGCTCGCGGACCATGTTCAGGGTCAGGTTGGCGCCGAGGGAATTGCCGATCAGTCGGATCTCGGCGCTGGGCGCCAGCGCACTCGCGACCTGCAGGTAATACTGGCGGTAGAGCTGGGTGACATTGAGCGTCGGGTTGCCACGACGTCCCCAACCGCCGGAGCTGTCCTTCCAGCGCATGCCGACCCCGGCGCGGGTGGCGTTGTAGATCTTGCCCTCGGTGTCGCGCGGCTCGGCGCCGAAGTCATCGTCAGCGAGCTGCACCCACTGGAAGATCCCGACGTTCCAGTCGCGGGTTTTCCAGAAGTTCTGGACGTTCTGCCACTGCCGGTCCTCGGTCAGCAGCAAGCCCTCGCGGCCGCGATTGACCACGCCGTCCCGCTGCCAGCCGTGCGCGTAGATGATCGTGTTGTGATTGGGATTGAAGAAAGGATTCGGCTGACCCGGAATGAAGCGCTGCGTGCCCGGCTGGTCGGTGCGCACGGCATTCTGCTGCACGCCGAGGAAATAGATGCCGTGATCGAGTTCCTCGTAGTGGTGCGCCTGCAACGTGCGGGTATCCGCATCCCAATCGACGATGCCTGCGCCCGCCTGACGCAGCAATTGCCGCGCCGGCGCCAACATGACGCCATTGTCGACGCGCGCATTCTCGTCCAGCTGGACGCCGATCCAGGCATTGCCGTTCGGGAGCACGATGTCCATCGTCCGACTGTTATGCACCAGGCGGATTTCGCGAGCGCCCGCGAGGTTGCGGGAACCATCGCGCGTGGCCGACAGCGTTTGCGTGGTGCCATTCCAGGTCACGGTGTAATCCAGACGCCGCAGGATCTCGGCGGCATGGCCCATCACGTTGCCGGCCGACGACACGATCGGGTGCCGATATGCGGTCACGCCCCGACCGAGGATGCTGCCGTTGATCAGGATGCGGTCGCTGGTCCCGGCGCTGTTCTTGGCCGCCGGCCCCCGGGTAGCGTCGTCGACCTGCTCCAGCCCACCCAGCACCGGCGTCTCGACCAGCGCCTGGAACTGCTTCGCATTCAGCGCCTCGATCACGTCCACCGCCGGGTGATGCCGCACCCAGTCCAGCGCGCGCACATCCAGGCTGGCGACAAACGCCAGATCGGCACCGGTCTCGACGTGATGGACGCGAGCGCCGAAGCCGATCGCCTCCTCGATGACCTCGGCCAGCGTGCCCGGTGCCTGACGCCTGGATCCGGCCAAGCCGGCCACCGGCCGCAGCGACTGGTCCTGCACGGCGTCACGATTGAGCAGGACCAGGTACTCGGCCTCCTGCGTCGTGCGCGCACCGATCAGCAGTGCCGGCTGGTCGCGGCGACCGAGCATCGGCGATTCGGCGTGGGCGGCGACGTCAGCGGTGATCGAGGGCTCGAGTCCGTTAGCGGCCGCTCCACTGCAGGCCAACAGGGCCACCGGGACCAGCCAGATCGCGTGACGGCTTGCGGTCAACAACATCGTTCTCTCCCCAGAGATTCAGCAATCGCCCGGCGAAGCGCCGGCGCGTGGGAGGCAGTGTGTCGATGCCCGCTTCCGGGGTCTTTCAGGAAATCCCGCGGACTTTTCGAAAAATCGAGCGCGGGACCGGATCGCGGCAAGGGTCGTGCAAGGCCCACCTCGCGGGTCGGCAGCCCCGGAGATTCCGCCCGGCCATAAGCTCATGCCCGCCCGCACGGGTTCCCGGATCCGGGTTGCGGACTACCATCCCGGGTTTCCGGACCTGCGAACGGCTGCCCCATGATCCACGACTCGATTCTCTCGACCATCGGCCGCACGCCGGTGGTGCGCATCAACCGCCTCGGCCCGGCGGGCCGCACGCTGTATGTCAAGGTTGAAGCCTTCAACCCGATGTCCTCGGTGAAGGATCGGCTGGCGCTGGCGATCATCGAGGACGCCGAGCGCAGCGGTGCGCTGAAGCCCGGTCAGACCGTGGTCGAGGCCACCAGCGGCAACACCGGCATCGCGCTCGCCATGGTCTGCGCCGCCAAGGGCTACCCCTTCGTCGCGCTGATGGTCGAGACCTTCTCGATCGAGCGGCGCAAGCTGATGCGTGCCCTCGGCGCCAAGGTCATCCTGACGCCCGCCGCCGAGCGTGGCTCCGGCATGGTCCGCCGCGCCGAGGAGTTGGCGCAGCAGCACGGCTGGTTCCTCGCCCGCCAGTTCGAGAACCCGGCCAACCCGGCCTACCACCGGCAGACCACCGCCGCCGAGATCCTGCGCGACTTCGCCGGCCGCCGGCTGGACTACTTCGTGGCCGGCTGGGGCACCGGCGGCACGCTGACCGGCGTCGGCCAGGTGCTGAAGGTGGCCCGGCCCGAAGTGAAGATCGTCACCACCGAGCCGGCCAATGCCCGCCTGCTGGCCGGCGGCACCTGGAGCCCGCACAAGATTCAGGGCTGGACGCCGGACTTCATCCCGGCCGTGCTCGATCGCACCGTGTTCGACGACAACATCCCGATCGACGACCTCACCGCCCGCGACACCGCCCGCGCGCTGGCCACGCAGGAGGGCATCTTCTGCGGCCTGTCCTCCGGCGCCACCTTCGCCGCCGCCGTCAAGGTCGCGGAAACCGCGCCCGAGGGCTCGGTGCTGCTCGCGATGCTGCCGGACACCGGCGAGCGCTACCTCAGCACGCTGCTGTTCGAGGGCATCAACGAAGGCAGCGATGAGGAGTGGCTGGCCTCGCTGGGTTGAGGGTCTTCGGGGGAGGCAGTCCCGGGTTTTCATGGGCCCTGCTCAGTCCGGAAAAGCCTCCGGGTCCAGCGCGCGAACTTCCGCTGCCGACTTGTGGACCGGGCGATGGTTTCGCCAGGAGGCCACGGTTTCGTGGTGTTTCGGATGCGTCCAGTGCGTCGGGTGCAGCTTCGGCGCGCTGCACTCGGACTCCTCGGCGCAAGCGCCGCAGCAGGACCAGCAACCGCCACCGCGATTGCAGTAGGCATCGGTGTACGAGCCGCACAGGCAGTCATCGTCGTGGTAGTGCCACTGACCCCGGTGTTGCATTGCATGCTCCTCTGCACCGCCGTGGCGGGCTGGAATCGATTGCCCATGATGCATGGCGATGACAAGGCCTGACGCCATCCGGGTGGATCGAGCCCATGGGCAACCATGACTTTGGCTGCCGACAGCGAAATCGCGGCCACGACAAACCGCTTGGCCGACCCGCAAGCAGAACGTGCTGCACCATCCCTGGCACCACGCCAGCTGCTGTTGCTGGCCGATCAGCTGAACCGACGGCGGGAACGTGGGCGCGTGGTCTCGGCGGAATGATCTCCGGTAGCACCGGCGCGCGTACGTCTGGGCGAGGGCGGCCGCAGACGGCTGCCGACACTGGAGCACTCGATCATGTCGACGCATTTCCGCAGGGATTCCCGAAACACCCCGGCGCTGGCCATCCACGGAGCCGCCCACGCCTCGATTTCACCGCACGGGGTTTTCAAGGCACTGCGCTGCTCAGGCTTGCTGATGGCCACCGCGCTGGCTTGCAACACCGCTCCGCTCGCCGCGCAGACCATCGGCGATGAGCTATTCGCCAACGGCTTCGAAAACGACCCCAGCGTTCAACTCGACCGCGAGGAACTGGAACGCAGCAGCCTCGAAGCCTTGCAGGGTTTGTTGGGTGGCCCGGCGGGCTCCGGCATGCAAGTGCTGATCACCTATGTCGGCAAGGGCCGTCGAGTCGATACCAACGCCTTCGAGGCACCGCTGGGCACGAATCCGCCCAGTTCCGTCGCCGTGAATGTCGATCGCTTTTCGGCCTTCAATCCCAACAGTGGCAACGAGTTCCGCATCGAGATCACCCGCAGCAATCTGGAGATCATCGGTACTGAGACCACCCGGCGCGGTCGCGATGGGGGTGCCGGCCCGATGGGAGGACCGGTACCGCCCACCGACCCCGATTCGCCCATTCCCGGCGCGATCGGCAAGGCCTGGAGCAACAACAGCGACAATCGCATCCGCTATTCCGCGTTTACCGGCGGCACCACCACCTGGCCGTGGCGGACGATCAGCGAGTTTTCCAATCGCTGCAGCGGCACCCTGGTCGGGCCGCGGCACGTGGTCACCGCCGCACATTGCCTCTACAGCCGAAACAGCAACACCTGGAGCAGCAACTTCTTTGTCACGCCCGGGCGTGCCGGGGGCAACTCGAGCTACGGCAATTCCCTCGTGCCGTCGGCAGGTTTCGTCTGGTTCTTCACCCCGTGGCAATGGCGTCTGGCCAACCCGCCGGGCGGCGAAGGTCAATACGACGTCGGCATCCTGATTCTGCCGAACCGACTGGGTGACCAGACCGGCTGGATGGGCTATGCAGCCATCAATGATTCGACCCTTCAGAACAGCCTGATTTTCAATCGCGGCTTCCCCTGGTGCAATGCCACGCTACGCGATGGCACCCCGCGCATTGATGATGTCGGCGATGACCCGACCTCGGGACTCACCTGTAATGACCGTCATTTGTGGGGCGACCCCACCGCCTGCACCAGCGCCAACTTCCACGATCGGGACCCGCAGAACTGGGCACGCCGCTTCGACCATTCCTGTGATGCCAGCGCCGGCCAGAGTGGTTCACCGCTCTACCGTTATTTCAACAGCGCCCCGGCAGTCATTGGCGTGCACACCTTCTCGAAATGCGGCAAAACCGCAACCGATGTCTTTTGCACCTCCGCGGATACCGAGCCACTCCGCGCCACGCGCTTGACGCCGGAATATCGGGACTGGATTTCGTATTTCCGAAACTGGAAGCCGTAATCGCAGTCACGAGAACCCGGCGCGAGTCGGGTCTCGTGCGATCGGCTGCTTCCCTCAGCCCCGCCCCGCCCGCCGCGACCACCACACCAGCCCCAGCCCCGCCGCCAACAACGGCAGCGACAGCAGCTGGCCCATGGTCAGCCAGCCGAAGGCGATGTAGCCCTTGTCGGCGTCGGGTTCGCGGACGAACTCGACGGCGATGCGGCCCAGCGCGTAGACGATCGCGAAGATGCCGCTGACGAAGTAGCGCGGCTGCGGGCCGCGCGAGGCCCACCAGACCGCGGTGAACAGCACCACGCCTTCGAGGAAGGCCTGATACAGCTGCGAGGGATGGCGGGCGTAGGCGGCGAGTTCGCCGGCGGCGTATTGCGCCTGGATCGCGGCGCGGTCCGGCCAGTCCGGCAGCGTGCGCGGGAAGATCACCGCCCACGAAACGTCCGTCGTGCGACCCCACAACTCGCCGCCGATGAAGTTGCCGATCCGCCCCAGCCCCAGGCCGATCGGGATCAGCGGCGCGGCGAAGTCGATGACGTCGAAGGGATTCTTGCCCTGCGACCGACTCCACCACGCGAGCGCAACGACCACGCCCAGCAGGCCGCCGTGGAAGCTCATGCCGCCGTCCCAGACCTTGACCAGCGACAGCGGGTCGGCCAGCAACGCGGCCGGCTGATAGAACAGCATGTAGCCGACGCGGCCGCCGAGCACGACGCCCATCATCCCCCAGAAGATCAGGTCGTCGACCTGTTCGGTAGTGAAGCCGCGCCAGGCATCGCGCGCGGCGCGGCGGCGACCCAGCCACCACGCAGCGCTCATCGCGCCCAGATACATCAGGCCGTACCAGTGGATCTGGACCGGCCCCAGCGAAACGGCGACGGGGTCGATGTCGTGCAACCAGGCCATTCAGAGCACTCCGAACAAGAGGACCGGGCTTACCAGCGCGCGTCGATCTGCGCAGTAACGCCCTTGAGGTACGCGGTTTCCGGCATTGCCGGGACCACCGGGTGATCGGCGGATTGGGTCAGCGTCTGCAACAGCCGCACCCGCCGACGGGCGCGGTCGGCCACGCGCATCACCGCGTCGACCAGCGTGCCGTAGTCGTAGTGGTAGCTGCAGGAGCACGCGACCAGCAGGCCGCCCGGCTCCAGCAGCCGCACGCCGAGGTCGAACAGCCGCTGATAGGCCAGCCCGCCCTCTTTCAAGTCCTTGCGGCGCTTGATGAAGGCCGGCGGATCGAGGATCACCGCGTCATAGCGCTCGCCGTCGCGGATCATCGCCTTCAGCGCCTCGAAGGCCTCGGCCTGCACCACCTCGCAGCGCCCGGCAACGCCGTTCAATTCGGCGTTGAGGCCGATGTAACGCGCGGCCAATGGCGAGCTGTCGACGAAGCGCACCGATTCGGCGCCGGCCATCGCCGCGGTCAGACCCCAGCCGCCGAGGTAGGCGCAGACATCCAGCACGCGCTTGCGTCCGGCCAGCAGCGGCGCGACGCGGGCGCGGTTGTCGCGCTGGTCGTAGAACCAGCCGGTCTTCTGCCCGGTTGCCACCGGCACGTGGTAGCGGATGCCGTTCTCGACGATCTCGACCGATTCCGGCAGCTCACCGAAGGCGACTTTCGAATAGCTCTCCAGCCCTTCCAGCTTTCGCGAGCTGACCGTGTTGCGCCAGTACAGCGCCTGCGGGTCGTAGACCGCGCGGATCGCCGCTTCGATCTCCGGCAGACGCTGCTCCATGCCCAGCGTGGTGATCTGCCCGACCAGCACGTCGCCGTGGGCATCGAGGATCAGCCCGGGCAGCCCGTCGGCCTCGCCGTAGACCTGCCGGCCGAAACGCGCCGAGCCCAGTCGCTCACGCAGGGTCCGCGCCTCGCGCAGCCGCTCGGCGAACCAGCCCGCCTCGATCGGCGTGCCGACCTGGTGCGAGAGCATCCGCCCGTACAGCAGCGAGGCCGGGTTGATGTAGGCCACGCCCAGCGGCTCGTCCACTTCGCTGTAGACATCGACCACCGACCCCGGCGGCGCCTTGGCCGGCCGGGCCAGCTCGTTCCCGTAGATCCACAGGTGCCCGGCATGCAGCTTGCGCGCCGCGCTGACCCGAACCACCAGGGCATCGGCCGGGGCGGTCGGCGCCGGCTGGGGACGCTCGCGGGGCGGCATCACTGCACTCCCGGAAACTTCGGCAACGGCCGCTGCAGCGTCAGATGCTGCGCCAGCTCGTCACGGATCCGCGGTATGTCCGACAGCGCCTTCCACTCTTTCATGCCCTCGTGCCAACCAAGGTCGTGGAGCTGGAAACGCTCGCGCTGGATCCCGGCGATGACCTCGGACAGCGGAATCGGGCCGAAACGCTGACCATTGCGCAACACCCACAGCGGCGTTTGAGTGGACATCCGGAGACTCCGTAAAGCGATGGCCGCAGTCTAGCGGGCTGCGGCCGGGGTGCGAGACGGACCATCCGCCTCCAGCGCGCCGAAGTCCGGCCGGCGCCGCTCCGGATCACGCTCCAGGCAGCTGTCGATCAACGCTCGCCACGGTGCCGGGAATCCCTCGGGATAGGCACGCCGCCGCGCGCCCTCCGGGCTCAGCATCGCCAGCCGTCGCGCCGAGTCGTCATACCCCGCCAAGTCCCAGGGCAGCACACCCAGCAGCACCTCGTGCGCCAGCACCCCGAAGGCCCACCAGTCGGCGGGCGGTCCGATCGGGCCGCCGCGTTGCTGCTCCGGTGCCATGTAGAACAGGGTGCCGACGATCTGTCCGAATTCGGTCAGACGCGTGCTGCGGCCCAGATCCTGCGCCAGCCCGAAGTCGATGAGCACAGGCTGACCGTCCTGACGCAGCAACACGTTGGCTGGCTTCAGATCGCGGTGCACCAAGCCCAGCGCATGGATCGCCTCCAGGCTTTCGCGCAACTGACACAGCAGCTTGCGGGCCGACACATCGTCCAGCGGACCCTGCTCGGCCAACCGCTGCGCCAGCGTCGGCCCGGCGACCAGTTCCATCGCGAGGTAGTACTCGTCGCCACCAAGCGGGCCGTGGGCCAGCAGACGGATCACTCCCGGGTGCCGGATCCGCGCGAGCGCTTCCGCTTCGCGGCGCAGGCGTTGCTGCATCTCTCGATCGATCAGCGCCTCTTCGCGCAACAGTTTCAGTGCCACCACGGCGCGATCGCTCTCGTCCATGGCTCGATAGACTTCAGCCTGACCGCCGCTGCCGATGCGCTCCAGCAACACGAAGCGATCAAGTCGGTCAATGCTGCGCAGCTGCTCTGATAACGGCTGCCGCGCCAGCGGCAGCGCAGTCAGATCCCGATGGGCAATCTGCCAGCGACCGGCAGCGTCCGGCCGCAAATAGCCGCGCTCTGCAAGCGACACCAGCGCAGCAATCACCCATCGTTCGGCGTCCAGCGCCTGCATCAGGCTGCTGATCTCTCGGGCGATGGCCTGCGGCCGATCGGCCCGCCCCTGTACCACGCAGGCCAGCACCAGTTGCTCGAATCGGCTGGCATGCGCCAGCGCGCTCAGCAACTCAGCCAGACGCAGATTGCGCTCGTAGCGCGCACGTCGCGCGCTGACCAGCCCCTGCAGCGCCGTTGCCAGCAACAACAGCCCGAGCAACAGCTGCCAGTGTGGCTGCTCATAGACACGCTGCGGCGTCTCCAGCTGCAGCTGTAACGCCACGCTTTGCAGTCCTTCTGCCCGCCGCGCCTGCAGCTCCAGCTCATGCACCCCCGGCAGCAACTGCCCGAGGTCGATGCGGGTCGGCAATGCACTGCGCTGCCAGTCGCCACCGTCGAGGCGATACCACAGCGACAGCCGCGGGTCCGGCAAGTCCGGCAATCGCACGTCCAGTCGCACCGGCAGATTCCGCACCAATCGAACGGTGCCCGAGTCCTCCGGCCGGAGCCGCCCGCCCTGCCAGACCTCAGCCAACGGCTCACCGATCCGCGACCATGTCGACCAGGGCAGGGCATCGATCAGCGCCAGCCCCTCACCCGCGGAAACCCAAAGCCGACCGTCCGCGTCCACATCGACCGAGGGGCGCGTGACTGACGAGACGGGCGGACCGATCACACCCTCGCGGCGGCCGATCTGCCGCCAGGTCAGCGGCTGCGGCAGATGCTCAAGCGCCTGCGCCGAAAATGCGATCAGCGCCACCTCCGCATGAACGTTGGAAACCTGCAGCGCCGCATATGCCACCGCCTCCGCACCCTGACCGGAGATCGCCACCCATTCCCAGGCTTCGGTGGGCAGGCCCTCGGCCGCACCGAGCCGCAGCGGTGCCGAGTCGGGCTTCAGTCGCCAAATGCCGTCGCCGTCAGTGGCGATCCACAGCGCGCCGTCGGCGTCCTCGAACAGCGACAGCAAGCGGGTATGCGCACGCTGCGGTCGCCAGTGTTCGACCGCGCGCCAGCCGCCCTGCGCATCACGCTCCAGCCGATGCAGCACCTCGGAGGCCAGCCAGTACCGGCCATCGCGGGTCTGCAGCAGCTGATTCGGCCGCTCGACCGCGATCGTGTTCACCGTGCCGTCCGATCCCCGTCGCTCGAGGCTGTTGCCGCGCCACACCCACAACGCGCCGTCGCGATCGCTGATCAGCCCCAGGATCTCGGCAGCGCCATCCTCGCCCGGCTCGACTTCCCAGGTCGATCCGGCACGCTTCCATACCCGCGACCCCTCGGCCACGAACAGCGAGCCATCCGCTGACTCCGCCACACCGAGCAAGCGAGGTGGGGTCTCGATCGGCGGCAACCACTCACCGTCCGGCGCAAAGCGATGCAACTGATTGCTGGCCACCCAGTAACCACCCGCCCGCGCCGGTGCGATGGCATGCGCCCCGCCATGTACCAGTGACACCAGACTCAGCCAGCGCTGCCAGACCGGTCCGCGTGCGAATCGGGTCGGCCCGCGATAGGACCCGACCCAGAGTGCCCCGTCGCGCGCCTGCATCAGCGCGAAACAGGACGGGTGCGGCAACCACTGTGCAGTGGTTTCCCGCTCACCGCCGGGCAGCCAGCGCACGTGACTCTCCGGCTGATAGGCGCACCAGTGCACCGAACCGTCGCGATCGAACATCACGCCTGGCGGGAAGTACTCCAGGTCGGGTTGCTCACCGACACGCAAGCGCTGCACCTGCCCCTGCGGATCACGCAGCCGCAGAGCCCCATCCCACAGCGCACGGCTGCCATCCGCCGCCACATCGAAGCGACGCAGCTGCCGGGGATCGGCGACGAAGTCGAAGTCCGGATCGGGCTGCAGTCGCCCGGTCGCGTCAATCAGGTGAACTCGCAGCTGCTCCGGCGTCGGCCCCCACAGTGACCACAGCCGGCCATGACGCGCCTTCACGTCCACGGCCCAGCCGGCCGAGCCTTCCAGTGCCGGATGCACCTCCAGCCGATCGCCGTGCATCAGCTTCAGCAGCGTGCGGCCACCGACCACCAACAGCGCGCCGTCCACATCCACCGCCAGCTCGCGCAGCGGCAAGCCGGCACGCCGCACGCGCCAGTTCTCACCCTCCCACTCCAGCAGACGCCCGCCATCGGTGAGCGCGAACATCCGCCCTGCGCCGGTCACCGCCAGATCGATGACCGAAGGATCCATCGGCGGCCAGATACCTATCTGCTCCATCCGCACGCCGTCGTAGCGCCAGACCCCGCGCGGCGTACCGATCCACACCCGCCCCAGCGCGTCCTCGGCAAAAACATGGACGACCAGATTCGGCGGCCAGCCACCCAACTCCGACACCGGCGTGCGAATCCAGTCACGCAAGGGCCGGTGCTCCGGAAAGGCCCAGGCCGGCAGCGCGAGTAGTAAGCAGAGCAGCAGCCCATACCGCGAGCCGGCGGGCCATCCATCGGCTCGAAAGCCGGCGCGGGCCGGCGCGATGCAACCGCACACCATCCGCGCCGCCGCAGCCCAGACCGCCGCAAGGCACCTTCCCGCGACACCACTGATCCGACGACGCCCCGGTACCGCCATCACCTCGGCACTATCCTTCGACAATGAACTCAGAATTCACACCGCCGAGTATGACTGCCAGCGAGGCCGCCGGGAATCGACGGCCAGCGCGACGCACCACCTATTGCTCGGTCCTGCTGCTCATCGCACTCACCGGCTGCTCCGAACGCACACCGCCGGCCTCCGTCGAATCATCCGCCTCAGCCGAATTCGAACTCGCCGCAGCCGCCCTGCCACTGCTGCAGTCCGCGCCTGGCAGTCACTGGTCTGGTGATTGGCAGCAAGTCCCCAACAGCATGGGCCAGCGGCTGCGAATCACCCATCTCGGCGACGGCCAGCACACCTTCGAAATCCTCGGCACCCATGAATCCCCACTCACACTGGCAGGCAACCCACAACGCATCAGCAGCAAATGGCGCAACCACCGCCAACGCGCCGACCTGCAGATCCAGTCGCCCGAGCATCGTTGCGCGCTGTTCCGCCAGCAGGTGACGGAAACCCTGGCGGTGGAGTCGAGCCTGTGTCGGATGTGAGGGTGATGCAGCTGAGGGGCCAGAGGATATGATCAATTCTTCTCCAACATGGCCCTGCGAATATCGGCCAACGAATCATTGATGGAAAACGCCACCATCAGGATCTCGCAGTAGATGCGCGCGACGATCGGGCCGAACACCAGCGTCCCCAACCCGATCAAGACCATCATCAGCCCGCCACCCCTGATGGCCTGCAGACCGCCAACGATGCTGACAAAGCCGCTGAGCACGAAGCCGACCACGCTCAGCCAGAAAATGATCTTCACGATCAGCGGCGTCAGCATCTTCCGAAAATTCAGAAAATCGCTCAGATCGCTGCCCGACGATGACCGCAACGGGATCCGGGATCGTGTGGCATCGGACGCTCGTGTCGATGCCGCACCTGCAGCCGGAGTTACCATTACAGCAGGCTCCAGCGTCGCGCGCTGAGGCTTCGTGGGCTGCTGTGGACGCACGACCGCGCCCCAACCGTTCGGATCAGGCTCGATCTTGCGTTTCTGCGGCAACAGGTGGACGACGGTTCCCAGATTGACCCAGTCGGCGTTTCCTTCAATGAACACCTGGGTGTATTTGTTGATTTCACCCCGATCCAGCCATTCCCGTATCTGCTCCGGACTGGCGTCAATCTGTTCCCCGTTCTTGTCGACCGTCCACGTCGCCACCACAGAATCTCCTTTCCTGAAACATGGCTTGCTTCAATCAACCCCGAAATCGAAGATCCGCGGACTCTGGCCGCCCATACCGTACATGCTCATCATGTTGCCGGAGCCACCCGAGGCATAGACGAAGGCATACTCGCCCGGTGGTAGCGGCTCGGCCGGGGTAACCTTGAAGATTCCGGGCGCGACGTCTTCATACGTGAAATTTACGCGCGCCTTGTCCATCACGCCGGCCTGCGCGCTGACAATATTCTGGCTGACCATGACCACTTCACGATTACTGCGCTTGATATCGAAGCGTATCATCGCGAATTCATTCGGCGAGGTAATCGGCGTCTGCTGCGCACCGGGCATCGCGCCCCACGGCCCACTCTGGCCGCTGCTGGACAGACTGCTGTCGCTGCGGTCGAAGTAGAAATAGAAGGCCGGCGTCCCGGAGCTGACCCGAACTCGGGCGGTCGGGGTCGGCAGCACCGTGACCAGCTTCTGGCTGGCCATCCCCAGCGTCAGCGCACTTGCCAGACGACCCGCATGCTTGGTCTGCGCGCTGGACGTGGGGTCGATCCGTTGCAAGCGCGACGACCCAGTGTCGTAGAGATAGATACCCG
>Ga0209812_10000370_pt1 | contig 41852 bp, 39 predicted proteins | sample JI71714BDNA_FD_187502 | JGI IMG/M metagenome (GOLD analysis project Ga0209812, IMG submission 187502) | Wastewater effluent complex algal communities from Wisconsin, to seasonally profile nutrient transformation and Carbon sequestration -... | ecosystem: Engineered > WWTP > Effluent > Algae...
ACGCGAAGTGCGAAACTGCGAACCGGTCGGGCCGACAACACTGAATCCGGAAAAGGAGTCAGTTAAAGAAGTAGAAAAACAGGCCGCTTAAAACGGTCAATGGTGACAACTAGCTTGAAAAACGCCGTATTCGCGATGTTCATCTTCAATGCTATCCATGTGTAACCTCACCACTGAATTGATGACATTACGGGTCGCTATTTGCTGGATAGCGCGGTATTCCTTATCACGCAGATATGCCATGAAAAAACGCTCATCAAGGTGTTTAAAATGCGCCCTGATAAACCGTCCTACATCCCCTCGATAACGCCTTAGCACCGCTTCTGCAAAGATATGCCGAAATGCATGTGGAGTTGCATAAACCGCATCACCTAAAAACTCACCTCGAACGAAGCGCACGCCTGCTTTATCCAACTGCACTTCACCGCTTTTAAGCTGAGCCTTAGTCTCCTCGCTTAAATGCTTATCAAACAACGCTGTGATATCGCTAGGCGCATTCCCTTCGATATACGCCCTCAATCGAATACCGAATATTTTTCTAGGGTCTTTCTCTTGTGTCAGCAAAACCCTTGGTAATGCGTCATTTAGCTCTTTTTTCATTTTTATCATCGCCCTCATAGGTGCTTCATCGAATCGATAGGTGGATTCAAGTGTATTAAGAGCGATTTCGTCCTTTTCATTCAGTGATACTTTATCTTTGAGGTACTGCCATGCCTCAATATCTTTAAATATCGAATAATGATTGACAAAATCCCCCCAGCAAGTTGGCACGGCACCTATGATCACTGATGCAGCGTCTTCTTTTTGTTTTACCGTTGTCGCCTTATATATTGCTGGGTCAGTCTTATTAGCCAGATTAAGATTCGCCAGTTGCGCGGCTAATATGTAACTGCCAAGCGTAATTTCTCTTGACAGTGAGGTGTTGCCGCTGGTTTTTGGCACCTTCCAGCGAACATGGAAACGCCAAGGGGTGTATTGGTTGTCTAGCGGGTCGGGGTTGATGTCAATATCGATATTGGACAGGCTAAACCCATACTCACTGGCTCGCCACCCTGTAAGCCCTACAAATCCGGTAGCTCCTGCATCCTCAATCATGGAAGCCATTTTGTTAAAATATTCCATGCCATTTAGCGGATGCTTATCTAATGGAGTCGATAAGGCGTTTGACTGAGACTTAAGAAACACCCTCATACCTTGGGTATCAGCAGGTATTTCCGTTTTCAGTTCTGATAGGATGCAAGCGGATATTGATTCAAACTCTGGCAATGTCACCGATAACGCGACATCTTCATCAGGTAATGCGGCTTTGCAAAGCGTGGCTTGATATTCGTGCCAAATTGCCTGTTTGGATTTGCCATGCTCACCAAACACATCAACAAATAGCAGCGCCCGAATAAACTCCTGCGCATCATAACGCTCAGACAAATTACACTTTGCTGCAATACGGTTGATGGTATCGAGCTTAAAGGCATTAACAATTTGCTCTGCAGATGCATATGCTTCAAAAAACTGCTGATGCACAAACGACTCGATAGCAACTACATTTTCTTCACTATACCGCCTTCTAGAAGACCCCCGAGTTGCCTCAAGAGATTGCCCAGAAAGCACTTTCCCAAATAACCAATTCATTGATGTTTTATGAAACGATAATTTCTCATCGTGATGCTGTATTTCAAATAACGCCTTATGGGCATGTCGGATGGCACTGAAATAGGCACAGTGTTTCTCGAAAAGATGTAGGCAATGGTCGATATAATTCTTACCGACATCCAACCCCAGATAGTTGAAGCTACCTCCTTTTATGTAATCAGGTCGTGTCAGATCCATGATGGATAAGCACGCTTCATTAAGCGCCAAGGCCGCTTTATTTTCAGAGATATTACCAACAACGTTGGTCACACCATAGCGATTAAGGAGTCGCTTGAGTTTATTAAGTATCAGCGGCTCGAATCTATTGGGATATGCTGGCGCAGACATGCGTTTTTTTGGCCCATCTTTTGTTACGTTCTGCGTTAGGCACAACACATAAAACCCTTCTACATCTAAAGCATCAAGCTGGTCTAACTGTTGTTCATGCAGGTAATAAAAAAGCAACGCGAGTTTGTCGATGATTTGAATAAAAGCATTTGGTCTCATCTTGATCACTGAAGCAACCTCAAGCCAAATCAGCTTGCTAAACTCGATGAGGTTTAACGCAATATACCGCCCATCAAACCTGACGGTGACTATCTCGGCAAATTGCACGAAGGGTTGTTCGAATAACGTAAAATCAACCGTGATAGTCTGTTCTGGATGTTGAAATCGCCACACATTGTCAGTCAGCGCTGCGTTATTCAGTGGGGATAACTGGGCTAGCTTTTCCCGCATCAATTTCGATAGTGTAGTATTGATCAGCATTTGCGGGGCATGAAGGGCAATAGACACATCAGTCTCCTATGCCAGCTGAGCAGTAAAGTGTGGTGGTAGATGCGACTGGTATTGGTCGTACATGGCTTGACCTTTTTCAAGGCTCGCTTCAGAAAAGCGCTTATTGTCAAACAGGCTCTCTATCCATTCAGCGGTAGGCAGTGCAGTGAAGAATAAAAACTCCGTCGCACATTCTCGCAGCAATGCGTGTTTTTCCTGCAACTGAGCTAAAAAGTGCTTAAGCTTAAGCACCGTTTCAGGGGTGTCTTGAATGTATATCGCATCAGGTAAATCGCCGTCAATTTGCGCACCTGCGTTCACAAACCCCAACTCATCGACGCGACCACTGGTTTGCTCGGTCACGACTTTAAGGCGCACCAATACATCATCGGCTCGGGCCTTAATATGCTCAACCGCTTTGGTAAACTCGCTTTCAAAAAGCTGTTTATCACTCTCGCTTGCAGTAAAGACATTCACGTATAAATCTCGCATCACCGCTCGCGTGACTCGTCCGCAATTGTTTTGCCATTCCTGATTCATCTCCACAAGATAACATTCTCGCTCTGTGTCATTGGTGTGACTTCGTGGGTTGATGAGACTTGTCGGGTCGAAAGTATCCGAACTTGCATACACTGAGCTGGTTTTGATATGAGCAAAGCCAAAGAAGTCGTGAGGCGGCGCCGTTTCGCAGGGCGTTTTAGTTCGCTGTACATCGGTATTGCTTACCCTTTTGGATAGCATTGTATAAATCGCCTTGGGAAACACAGGAGCAACCCGCTGAGTTTGGTGTTTTTCATTAATCACATGCCATAGCGCGGTGTCTGTGAAGGCTAAGAACAATAAGCCTGTTAGGTTGCAAGAAGCAAAATAATCCTTATTAATCAATGGCGTTAGCGGCTTATCTTGCTTCTTCAGCGCTGTCACATCCTTTATATATCGAAGCACCGCTTTACCGATATCATCTTTGGTTTTTAAGGTCTCGACTTGATGCACATTATTTCTAGCGCGACCTTTAAAATATTCACTTTCGATATGAGTGATGGCGCCATTGATACGCTTAACAAATTTAAAGTCGCGCAGGGTAAGCTTTGGGATATCACTCCCTTGCACCGTCTGATAAGCCATCAGGTAGCTAAATAGCAATGACTCAGCTAGTGAGGCTGGAATCGCATCATTCTCAGGAGAGGATACTGCGTGAAGCGCAAGCTCCCTTAAAAAGCCAACATGAAATAACCCCATGTCCTGTGTAGAGGTAAAGTGTCCACCAGTGTTGATATGCGATGACGCTTTTATAGGTTGGTTTGCCAGTAGTTTGTCGAATATCTCTTTTCGATATTGCGGTTTAGCCTCGGTAAACACCACCAATTCCAGTGCATTCTTTAAGTGAGGGATATCATCAACCAGCAGTACCAGCTTTTGTCTGAGGCGATTAATTATTTTAGCCTTCGCGGTCAAGATTTGGAATTGAGATCGCGAGTGATTGTTTCCGGCAGGCTCTGTTAATGCCGGAATATCTTCTGGCGTAATGCCTGCCAGCCTAAAACTATCGATGAGTGCATCTTTGCAGGTTTGTAAATATAACAGTGCATTTTCGATGGTAATGCGAAACGAGTTCATTAGCGCTTTGGGAGAGCCTAACCGCGAGTATAAATCATGGCCAATACCAATATCATCGCGGCGAAGCCAAGTATGTTGTGAAAACCATTGATTAAGGTTTACCGCATCAGCCTCATCCAATGGCGCGAGAGGGGTATTTGCCAGAGTTAACAGATATTCGCGTTCATAATCGGTGAGAGCTTCAGTAAGCGCAACAAGTGCCAGCGCGTCTATTATCATTAATTTGATGGCTTGAAGTCCTGTAGATTGGGTTTTCACGCCACCCTCACTGACGCGCCACGCTTCATAATCTTTAAGCCAAGTGGCACGGTTTTCATCGGTCAATTCTACGACATCCAAATAGTGCCACACATGCTTAGATACCCTTAGCATTTCTTTTCTTGTTTCTGAAAAATCATCCGTCATCAAGTAGCGATACGCGGCAGCATTGAATACGGCAAATATTAACTGGCGTGTTCGGCAGTGCTCTGGCGCTAAGGTGATTGTGAACGCGGCATGGCTATAAATTTTTGGGATATGCAGCGCCGTGACGTTAGGGTTGTAAGGAAGCGGTAAGACGTCTTGATTCGCCTGAAGCTCGTTCGCTATTTGCGTCTGCTCATCCAATAACGCTTGTTGCAATTGCATGTTAGTGAAAGCATCTTTGGAAAGTGCATCGCTAATATCAGTCATAACGCACTCCCGAGAGAAACGCCTCTTTTATGTGGCAGCTTCGTATGTACGTTTTGGTCGTTTCAGGCGCTTTACCGTCTTTGGCGTTATGCCCCATCAACTTCGCCACTAGCAGGTATACTGCTGATGTGGGTGTCACACTATCGATTTTTACCCGATTTTCTTTACTGGCATCGTAAAACTTATCCGTACCAAAGCTATGCCTTAAAACATGACCTGTGTGATCATTTTCCAGCATCTGTACATGTTCAGGTAAAGCTCTGCTTCTCTTCAATTCGAGCACTTTCTTTTTAGTTCGCGTAAATGCTCTCGATGCCGCGTTTTTGGCAATCGGCGTACCGTAATCGCTGTAGCTAGCATTAAGGAGTAGGGTGTTCTCAGCTGATTCAGGGCGCTCATTGTCATAATAGACCTTGTATCGATCCAATAGACTACGGTGAATGTGGAGCTGTCGGGATTTGCCGCCACCGGCGTTACGAGGCGCTTTGGTGTATTGACCTTGCAGGTAATACTTGAACTCCATCTGCTCTGGATGTTGCTCCATCTCTAAAAACAGAGATTTGAACCCTAGATGTTTTTTATTGCCCACCATAAAGTCCCCAAGTAACAGCCCTTGGTTTTCTTTACTGCGAAGTCCTAACTCACCGCCACCGCGAAGTAGTAACTCATCTCGAAGGCTGTCTGTATTGCGGTACAAAATGGATCGTAATTCAGGCGTTAGGTATTTTACTGCGGTACGGCGCTTCGTATTTCTCTTGATTGTCGACTTTAATCTTGGTTTAACCCGAATATCTTTGGCATTTGTAAATCCAGTCATCGCCAGGTAATCGTAATAATTCCTAAGCGCCATCAAATACTGGTCTACCGTGTGCTCACCAGCTTCTTGCTCTTCAATGATGACCGTGTTGATGTAGTGATTTAATAATTCTTCAGGAATGTTGTGATGACTTTCGATACTGACTTGGCTGCTATGTTGACTGTATTGAACTAACCAGTTGAAGAAGTGCTCTAATTTATTGTGAAGTATCGTCAGCGTGACATTGGATATTTCTTCTTCCAGATAAGTGGTCGTTGCAAACTTAGCATCTCCATCGAGGGTTACTCGCTTCCATACGACACCCGTTCGACTAACGGCTTTGCTGAACAATGTCGGAAGTAGCAATATAGAAAGATCTTCTGCCATAAAAATATGGCATTGCTGGTATTCAGATTTTTGATAAGTAATAAATTGCATACAGATATCCGAATTGTGATAGCTGCATAGTAGTAAGGAATGAGTAAAAGTGTTAGTACAAATCTAACATTTGGATACAGCTACATATTTCAGAGCCATTTATCTAAACGTAACATAGCTGTGCCAGACTGCGCCGGCTGATTATGTGCTGTCATCTTGATGCCCCTTGTGAACTTGCCTACCTTAGCATAATGCTGTCGAGCGCTCTAGCGGATGAATGTTAGTAAGAAGTGACAATCACGCAGCCCCTTGTTATGGTAGCCGCAACTGAGTAATATAAAATTTCAATAAAAAATAGAAGACAAACCATGAACTGGCAGTCAATTACAAACGCGCAATGGATGCAGCAATTACAGCCGTTTCTGGCGCGTATTCCTTTACAAAATCTTCATAACTGGGTGATAGTGCTACTGGTCGTGCTCATCGGTGCATTGGCTGCTCGGTTGCTATGGCTCGTGCTGCCTGCACCGCAGGTGGCTCCGCTTGCTGTGGCGGCCACCGCTGCAACTGCCAGCCATAAGCCCTCTGCTGATATTTCTTCGTTATTAGCTGCGAACTTATTTGGTGACTACCAAGCCAAAAAGGTGGTCGCACCTGTGACAACAGATGCACCCAAAACGAGTTTAAATTTGCGTTTAACCGGCGTTGTTGCAAATAAAGGAAAACCTGAGCAAGGCACGGCGGTGATTGAAAGTCAGGGGGCGCAGCAAGTTTACGGCGTGGAAGAGCAAATTGAAGGCACCAGTGCGAAATTACGGCAGGTGTATGAAGACCGCGTACTGTTAGATGTCAACGGCCGTGTTGAAACCCTGATGCTGGATGGTATCGAATACCAGAAGCTTAGTGCGCAAAACGGTGCCGTTGGCGAACCTGTTGCCGAAGGTCAGCTGCAAGAGTTTGTGCCTGATCCAGCCATGGGACCGGTCGAGGTCACCGAATTGGATCGTGAATTGATCGAAGAGCCAGGCAAGCTAATGGATTATCTGCGGGCAACCCCAGACTATCGTAACGGCCAGATGTATGGCTTTAAATTGTTCCCAGGCCAGGATCCGGAGCTGTTCGCGCGGGTTGGTCTGCGGCCGAATGATGTGGCGATCGAAATCAACGGCCAGCCGCTGAATAATCTCGAAGCGGCGGCACGGTTGATGAACGATTTACGCGAGGCAAGTTCGGCCTCTATCAAAGTGGAGCGTGATGGCGAAATTCAGGAAATTCAATTTAGCCTGTCACACTAAAATTTTCAGCTTAACATGGTCGACATCCGATGAAGTCAAGGTTTAATGGTCGCAAGGCGCTTTTAGCATGGTTTGGTTCAGGTTTACTGGCCTTCAGCGCCAGTGTGATGGCGGTAGAGTATCAGCCAAATTTTAAAGGCACTGAGATTGAGGAGTTTATCAATATTGTTGGTAAAAACCTCAATAAAACCATCATTGTAGATCCTAACGTGCGCGGCAAAATCAACGTGCGCAGTTATGAGATGCTCAATGAGCAGCAATACTGGCAGTTCTTTCTCAACGTATTGGAAGTGTATGACTTTTCCATTGTCGAAATGGACAGTGGTGTATTAAAGGTCGTACGACAAAAAGATGCTAAGACCTCTAATATTCCAGTCGTTGGAGATAAGAACCCTGGCATTGGTGACGAAATGGTGACGCGCGTGGTACAAGTAAAAAACGTACCGGTGCGAGAAATGTCGTCTTTGTTACGCCAGTTTATTGACCAAACCGGTGGCGGTCATGTAGTGCATTACGACCCATCCAACGTCATTATGATGACCGGTCAAGCCGAGGTGATGAACCGATTGGTCGACATTATCAAGCTGGTTGACCGTGCGGGTAACCAAGAAGTTGATATTGTTCGACTGTCGTATGCATCCGCGGGCGAGATGGTGCGGATCTTGGAAAATATTTATGGCAAAAAACAAGGCCAGCCTGATCAACCGGATTTCCTGATTCCTAAGTTTGTTGCCGACGAGCGTACCAACAGTGTCATCGTCTCGGGTGAACTACAAGCACGGCAGCGTATCAACGAAATGATTAAACGTTTGGATGCGCAGCAAGAAAACCAAGGCAACACTCGAATTCACTTCTTAAAGTACTCCAAAGCGGAAGACATCGTTAAAGTATTGAACGGTGTGAGTTCTGGTATTAGTGCGGCGACTCAAACGCAAAGCCAACAGAGCAATGGTGGCGGTCAAGCTCGCAGTATGTCGGGGCGTGATGTCACCATTGAAGCGCATCCAGAAACCAACGCGGTGATTATTACGGCGCAGCCGGATATGCTTCGTAGCCTAGAGAATGTGGTTCGTCAGTTGGATATTCGCCGTGCTCAGGTGTTGGTTGAGGCGATTATTGTTGAGGTTGGTGATACTGCAGGCATTAACTTGGGGGTGCAGTGGGGTCATAAAGATGGCGCGTTCCAGCAGTTTACAAATGCAGGTGCGCCTATTAGCCAGGTTGCAGCTGGAGCGTTAATGGTGAATCAGCGTCAACAAGGCGCTGTGGTGGAAACCAAAGCGGCTGATGGCACTGTCACCACTACGAGACCACAGCTAGAGCCGCGGAATTACGAGCAAATTGGTAAGGCGTTATCAGGTGTGAGTGGTGCCATGCTGGGATTCGTACATAAAGATTTTGGCGCCATTCTTAATGCGGTCAGTAACGATTCTAACTCCAATATCTTGGCAACGCCGCACTTAACTACGCTGGATAACCAAGAATCAAGCTTTATCGTGGGTGAAGAAGTGCCGATTGAAACCGGTACCACGTCCGGAGGCGCAGGGACAGGCACAGGTGTGGGGTCTCCTTTTACCACCAAAGAGCGAAAAGAAATCGGTATTAAGCTCAAAGTAACGCCGCAAATTAACGAAGGCAACGCGGTGAAACTAGTGATTGAGCAAGAAGTCTCAAGCCGCAGTAACGTGGCGATTGATGGTGACATCATCATCAATAAACGTGAAATTAAAACCACGGTTATGGCGGAAGATGGCGGTACTGTGGTCCTTGGCGGCTTGATCGATGAAGACGTACTGCAAAGTGAATCCAAAGTGCCGTTATTGGGTGATATTCCTGTTATTGGTCATTTGTTCCGCTCGACCAATACCAGTAAACGTAAACGAAATTTGATGGTCTTTATCCGGCCAACGATATTGCGTGATGGCGGTGTGATGAATCAAATTAGTCAGCGTAAATACAATTACATTCGTGCGGAACAACTGCAAATGCAGGATGATGGTATTTCCTTAATGCCAAATACAGCGGCGCCTGCACTTCCAAGCTGGGGCAATGATCGAGAATTACCGGCAGAAATCCGCCAACGTTTAGAACAGATGCAGCAAGAACAAGCCGAGCAAAAAAAATCAGCCACTGGCAATCCGGCAGATGCATTACAAGGAAACGATAAATGAACGCCCTCACCGTGAACGATGAGGGATTAACCGCACCGCGGATACTGGGGCGGTTACCGTTTAGTTTTGCCAAGCGGCAAGGTGTGTTATTGCAGCAGCACGGCACGCAACCGCTATTGTATATTCATGAACAAACCAATCCGCAGGCATTGTTAGAAGTGCGGCGCGTACTAGGGCAGGCATTCACCGTGCAGCTGCTCAACAGCGTGGAATTTGAAGCCATGTTGGAAGCCACCTATCAGCGTGATTCCTCCGAAGCGCAGCAGATTATGCAAGATATTGGCAACGAGGTGGATTTAGTTTCGTTAGCCGATGAAATCCCTGAAACGGAAGACTTGCTCGAAAACGAAGACGATGCACCTATCATCAAATTAATCAATGCCATGCTGGGGGAAGCCATTAAACTTGGTGCCTCAGATATTCATATTGAAACCTTTGAAAAAGCCTTAGTCGTGCGCTTTCGTGTGGATGGTATTTTGCGCGAAATGTTACGGCCAAACCGCAAACTATCTAGCTTATTGGTCTCGCGGATCAAGGTGATGGCCAAACTGGATATTGCCGAAAAACGCGTGCCGCAAGATGGTCGTATTAGTTTACGAATTGCCGGCCGCGCCGTCGATGTGCGGGTATCGACCATGCCATCGAGTCATGGCGAGCGGGTGGTGCTGCGGTTATTGGATAAGAATAACTCGCATCTGAACCTCGCCGATTTAGGCATGACGCCCAGCGTTCAACATGCGTTTGCGAAACTGATTTTAAAACCTCATGGCATCATTTTGGTGACCGGTCCTACCGGTTCGGGTAAAAGTACCACCTTGTATGCCGGTTTAACCGATATCAATACCAAAGATCGCAATATCCTCACGGTGGAAGACCCGGTGGAATATGAACTGGAAGGTATAGGTCAAACGCAAGTCAACCACAAAGTGAATATGACCTTTGCTCGGGGCCTACGCGCGATTTTGCGGCAAGATCCGGATGTGGTGATGGTGGGTGAAATTCGGGACTTAGAGACAGCACAAATTGCCGTGCAGGCTTCGCTCACCGGTCACTTGGTGCTCAGTACACTGCACACCAACACGGCGGCAGGTGCTATTACCCGGTTGGAAGATATGGGCGTTGAGCCGTTTTTATTATCCTCCAGTTTGTTGGGGGTATTGGCACAACGGTTAGTCAGAACGCTCTGTCCGCACTGCAAAACACCACACGCACCTGATAAAGAAGAGCGACATTTACTCGGTGTGAGTAAACAAGATGAATGCGTGATTTATCGTGCTGAAGGCTGTGAGCACTGTAATATGACAGGTTACAAAGGCCGGACCGGTATTCACGAACTAATTGTGGTGGACGAACATACCCGCGAACTTATTCACAACGGTAAAGGCGAGCAGGTGATTGAGAAGTATATTCGCAGTCAAAGCCCGAGTATTCGTCAAGATGGTTTTAGCAAAGTGCTGGCGGGCCTGACCACCTTGGAAGAAGTGTTACGCGTGACGCGTGAGGATGCATAGTGGCCGCTTTTGAATACCAAGCGCTGGATAGCAAAGGGCGCAAAACCAAAGGGGTGCTGGAAGCCGACAACGCACGACATGCGCGGCAAATTTTGCGTGAGCAAAAGCTGACGCTACTGAATTTGGAAGCGGTGTCGCAGCAAGAAAAGCAGCGCGCTGCCAGTCGCTCTTTATTTGCCCCATCGATTTCAGCCAGTGATCTGGCGCTGATCACTCGACAAATCGCAACCTTAGTGGAAGCGGCCTTGCCAATTGAAAGTGTATTAATGGCGGTGGCGGAGCAATGTGAAAAGCCGCGCATGAAAAGCATGATGATGGCGGTCCGCTCCAAGGTGGTGGAAGGTTATAGTCTGGCTGAAGGGTTGGCCGAGTTTCCGCACGTGTTCGACCACTTGTTTCGCTCGATGGTGGCGGCAGGAGAAAAGTCAGGCCATTTGGATGCGGTGTTAAACCGTTTGGCCGATTACACCGAACAACGGCAACATATGCGCAGCCAGGTGATCCAAGCCTTGATGTACCCAGCCATCTTAACGTTTTTTGCCATCGCGATTATCTCGGTATTGTTAGCGACTGTGGTGCCGAAGATTGTCGATCAATTTATTAAGATGGGGCAAACCCTGCCGGATACCACCTTGTTTTTGATTGCTATCAGTGATTTTTTGCGCAACTACGGGCTATTGGTCTTGTTGGCGATAGTGCTGGCGGTCATTGCCTTAAAACGAGCGTTAAAAAACCCTGCGTTTCGGCTTAAATACGATCAACAACTGCTCAAGGTTGCCATTTTGGGCAAGGTCAACCGCGGCCTGAATACGGCACGCTTTGCCCGGACCTTGAGTATTTTAAACGCCAGTGCCGTGCCATTGCTGGAAGCGATGCGCATCAGCGCCGATGTGTTGGATAACCGTTATATGCAGCAAGCCATCAGTGAAGCCACGGCTCGGGTACGGGAAGGCACGTCGCTGCGCTCGGCGCTGGATCAAACCAAACTCTTTCCACCGATGATGCTGCATATGATTGCCAGTGGTGAAAAAAGTGGCCAACTTGACAGCATGTTAGAACGTGCCGCCAATAGCCAAGATCGTGAATTTGAAACCCAAGTTGCAGTGAGTTTAAAGCTATTTGAACCATTGTTGGTATCTGTAATGGCCGGGATGGTGTTGTTTATCGTGATGTCGATTTTACAGCCCATCATGGCGCTTAATAATATGGTTGCTGGAGGATAACTTGAAAAAACAAAACGGCTTTTCGCTTTTAGAAGTCATGGTGGTACTGGTGATTATCGGCCTCATTTTAGGCATGGTAGTTCCCAACTTAATGGGCAATAAAGACACCGCCGATAAACAAAAAGTTGCGGTAGATATTCAGCAACTGGAAAATGCGCTGGACATGTACAAGCTGCAACAGGGCTACTATCCGACCACGGACCAAGGTTTAGAAGCCTTGGTGACGGCGCCAAACTCGGAGCCATTACCACGTAACTACCCACAAGGTGGGTATATCAAACGCTTACCTGATGATCCATGGGGGAGTCCATATCAGTTGGTATCACCAGGCGAAATGGGTACGGTTGATATTTTTTCGACCGGTCCTGATCGTACCGCCGGTACCGATGATGATATCGGCAACTGGAATATGGATGGTAAGGAACCGCAAAACTAATGCATCGCCGCCGCTCGAGCCAAGGATTTACCTTGCTGGAAATCATGATTGTGATTTTACTCATTGGCCTGATGGCCAGTGCAGTTATGCTTAATTATGTTGGCCAAAGCCGAGCGGATGTAGTGGAAAAGGAACTCGATCGTTTAGATCAGATGATGCAAGTTGCTGCTGAAGTTGCGCTGACGCGGCAGCTTGAAATTGGCGTACATCTTGACGACAAAGGCTATCGTTTTATGCTGTTTGAGCAAAATCGATGGCTGACGATCACGGCACCGCGAGGTTTGGCACCTTATGCGTGGCCTGAAGGTTTAAGCCTTGAACTTGAACTTGAAGGCTTGCCTTGGGCGAAGGAAAGTATGTTGGCAGAGCTGTCACTGATAGATGAAGAACAAGACTCCTTATTTGAAGGCAATAGCTTTGACGACATGGCACAAGAAAAGGCCAAAGCGGAAGCTGCCAAAGCGGATGCTGAACGTGCGGAAGCATTAGCGCGTGGCGAAAAGCCAAGTGGCGGAGCCACAAGTTTACCATCGATGAAAACCGGATTAACCACCGAGCTTCCGGTGGGAACTGACCCCAAAGTACCTCAGGTTTTGTTGTTATCATCCGGTGAAGTCACGCCTTTCCGGTTAACCTTGCAAGATCGACAAGAGCAGCCTTATTGGCGGCAACAACTCAGTGCGGAATTTACCATGCCGCTACTGCGAGGCGAACTTGATGATGGGCGCTAAGCATGCAGGTTTTACCTTACTTGAGCTGATGATTGCGATGGCAATTTTTGCCTTGGCAGGTGTCGCTGTGATGAGTAGTAGCAGTGCGCATATGCGGGCAATGGCAAGCATCGAAGAGCAACAGCTGGCGGCCTATGTGGCAGAAAACGAATTACAAATTGCCTTACAAGCCACGCAGTGGCCACCCAAAGCTGAACAATCCGGCCAAACGACGTTGGCGCAGCGGCAGTGGACGTGGAAAATTCGGACCAAAGATACCGAAGATGATAATTTTAAAATGTTAACCATCGAGGTAAGCCCACAACAACAACCGGAGCGGATATTGACGACGCTGTCGACCTTTGTGGGTAATCCGAATGCGTAACCGTGGTTTTACCTTATTGGAATTAATGCTGGCGATGGCGATTTTTGCCATCGTCGGTTTTGCATCTTCTGCGCTGTTGGATGCGGTGATGCGTGGTGATGAAGCTAGCCAACAAGCGCAGCAGCGCTTACAAAAATTGCAGCAAAGTTTTATGTTGATGGATCGCGATTTTTGGCAGATTACCCCTCGGCAAATCCGGGTGAATGGTGAGGCTCCGGGTAAAGCGGTACTGGCAGGCGGCAAGAATTGGATTGAAAGCGATGATGATGGCGTGACCTTGACGCATGCCGGTTGGTCAAACCCTGGCGCGGTATTACCACGCAGTGAAGTGCAGTTGGTGGGGTATCGCGTGCAAGAAAAACAATTACAGCGGCTGTATTACATTTATCCTGATGCCGTGACGGGGACAGAACCTCGGGTGCAAGTCTTGATGGATAAGGTGGAAGGTCTGAAAATTCGCTATATGGACGCTGGGCGTGGCGATGGGGTTGGAGGCTCCAGCTCAGATTTTGATAGTGGTAACGATTTCTCAACCGGTGGATTTTCGTCTGACCGGAACGGTGGCACCTCGTCAGCATCCAGTGATGCCGATGATGAGAATGGTAATTGGCTGGAAACATGGGAAGACAGTCGTCTACCGGCCTTGATTAAAATTACCATTGTGCATGAGCAGCTGGGTGAAATTGACCGAGTATTTACCATGCCGGCAGGATTAACCCAATGATTCGTCGACAAACGCAAACTCAGTCTGTGGTGGCTTGGCGGTATTCGGGCCGCAAACAACAGGGTATGGCGTTGGTGATGGTGATGATGGTACTGGCACTGGCGGTGATTATTGCGGCCAGTATGACCACTCGTATGCAGCTACAGCTGCAGCGGCAGATTAATCTGCAAGAACGGCAACAAGCGTTGTGGTTAGCCATAGGTGCAGAAAATTACATTCGGCGGCTGTTACAAAAAACCGCGGTGGGCAAAGATACGGTGAATTTAGCCCAAGAGTGGGCCGTGCAAGGTGCAACGTTTCCCGTGGATGGCGGTGCCACAATTAGTGGACGAGTGAAAGACTTACAAGCGTGTTTTAACTTAAATTCATTGCAAAAAAGCCAGCCAAAAGCCGAGCCTGAAGGCGATAAATCGCCAGTAGATGGCGGCGAGCCGCAAAGCGGTGGGGATCCGGCGCGTGATAATGGCCAAGGTGGTGCACCTGTCGCCGAAGGCGGTGCACCGCAACCGGAAGCGCCACAAAGCAATAATACGGAATTATCGGTACTTGGTGGCAAACTACCAGCAGCGCAAGTGTTTCAGCGTTTGGCGCAGTTAGCTGCACCAGAACTGACGATACCTCCGGAGTATTTAAGTGCGCGTCTCACCGATTGGCTTGATGCCGATGGTAATTTACTTGATGCTGGCGGTGCGGAAGAAAACGATTATGCCGGCTTAGTGTTTCCGTTTTATAACGCCAACAGTTTGATGGTCAGCAAGTCTGAATTGCGAGTTATTTTAGATATGACAGCCGCGGATTATCAGCAATTGGCCCCATTTGTGTGTGTGTTACCGCAAAGCTATTTGCAGCGATTAAATGTGAATACGGTAACAGAAGAACAGGCGGTTTTAATTGCGGCACTGGTACCCGAACTGTCGATAGAGCAAGCCAAAGATGTGATCAGTAGTCGACCAGACAAAGGATTCCCTAGTGTGGAGGAATTTTGGGGCGCGTCAGCCTTTGCTGGACGTCCTATTCCGGACGAGGTGAAATCCTTGGTTGGAGTGACCTCAAATTATTTTCAAGCGGAAATTCAGGTCGATTTACCCGATCGGAGTTTTCGCTTAATTTCGACGCTGCGCGTGGATGAACGGCAGCAGATTCAAGTGATTGCCCGTCGCTTTGGAGGCCCTGGGTGAGTGAACAATTAATTATTCGGCTCGCTAGCCAAGCCACTCAGCCGATTGTTTGGTTAGTGTGGTCAGCAGTGACACAACAAGTGATTGCCTCTGGTGAGTTACCAGAGGCCGCCGCGTTGCCTGAATTGGCGCAGCGCTTGGGGGCGCGCCCCGTCACCGCTTTGGTGCCTGCGGCAGATGTATCGCTACGACAAGTCAGTTTACCCAGTAAGCCTACTCGACAATTGTTGCAGGCCATTCCATTTATGTTGGAAGAAGAACTGGCGGAAGATATTGATCAATTAGTGGTTGCCTTAGGGCCATTGCATCAAGATGCCGAAGCTCAAGCCAGTTATGTGCAATCTGTTGCCGTGGTTCGGCGTGATTTGATGCAGCAATGGCTAGATCAGCTGCAACAGGCCGGTTTTTTTGTGGAAAAAATGCTACCGGATGCACTGTGTTTACCGTGTGACAGCGAGATCACTGCCGCAGCTGTGCAACTGGGCAACGATTGGTTATTGCGCACCGGTCCATGGCAAGCCTGCGTGGTTGAAGCCTCTTGGTGGCCAATGTTCTTAAAATTACAGGCGCTACCTACACTGCATAGTTATAGCCCGTGGCCTGAGGAGATTGCTCAGCCTCATCAGATGGCGCCAGCTGAATTACCCCTGGTATTATTGGCGCAAGGGTTGCCACAGCAGAGTTTTAACTTGTTGCAAGGTGAATTCCAACCTCGTCGCCAAGTGAGTGCTTGGCGACAAAAGTGGCAAACGCCACTGGTGATGGCGGCCAGTACCGCCATCTTGTATATGGCGGTGACGGGCCTTGAAGGGTGGCAGACGCAGCAACGTGCGCAGCAGGCAAAGCAACAGGCCCTGCAGTTGTATAAACAACAGTTTCCTGGTGAGCGTGTGGTGAATTTGAACGCACAGCTAAAGAAAAAGCTGGCCAGTGTTGGCCAAGTTGAGCAAAGTTTCACAGATTATTTAGCGCAAGTTCAACCATTACTCGCGCGCGAAAAAGATATGCGTCTACTCAACTTGCGTTATGACAACAGCAAGCGAGAGCTGAAACTGCAGGCGGAAGCCGCTGATTTTCAGAGTTTTGAGCGCGTAAAAACGCAATTACAGCAGCAAGGCTTGCAGGTCGAGCAAGGTGCGCTGAATACCATTAATGGCAAAGTGCAAGGCGATCTCACCTTGCGCGGCCAAGCATAATTACAATTGTGAAGCAGCACCTATGAATCAATTAATACAGCAGTTTCAACAAGGGTGGCAGCGTTTGGCGCCACGCGAGCAGCAATTGCTCAGCATTGCTGCGCCGGTAGTGGCCGTAGCAGTGCTGTATTTTGGCGTGTGGCAGCCGTTCCAGCAGTGGCGAGCACAACAAGCTAATGAGTTGAAGCAAGCATTGAGCCAATTACACAATATGCAAGCCGCAATACCACAGCTACAGCAAGGAGGCGTGCGTAACGTTCAAGGCAGTTTGGCCGATGTGGTCGCACAAGCGGCCACCGCGCATCAGTTAAAAGTGAGCCGGATGCAGCCAAAGGACGCACAATTACAACTCACCTTAGAAGATGCGCCATTTAATAAGTTATTACAGTGGCTTCATCAACTGCAACAGCAACAAGGCGTGCAGATCGTACAGTTAGAAGTGAGTGCCGCCGATAGCCCAGGCATGGTGCGAGTGCGGCGAGTGGTGTTGCAATAATATACGCGCAGCGTGGAGTCTCAGAGTCGAAATGGCGTTAAAAAAATCTCTCCTGATCAGTGCGGGTGTACTGAGCTTTGTCATCACTGCGGTTGCTACCTTACCTGCGGCAATGGTGCTACCCCGATTGCCATTGCCTGCCAACGTGCAAATCGGCCCTGCCAGTGGCACGCTGTGGCAAGGTCAAGTGCAAGCCATACAGCAAGGTTCGCTGATATTATCGGATGTGCGTTGGCAATGGCAGCCCATGGCACTGCTGCGCGGCAACCTAGGCCTTAAGATCACCGCTGGTAATATGCGGCAGACTGAACATATTTATCTGGCGACGTTGGCAGAATTCGGTTGGCAATCGCTGCGTTTGCAGCAAACCGATATTCGGTTGCCCGTCGCACGATTGTTGCCGATGATCACCTTACCGATGCCGGTGGACGCTGCGGGTGTGCTACGGCTCGACATTGTTGATTATCAATGGGGACAACCCTATTGCCAACAGTTAGCGGGTAATACGCGTTGGTTGCAAGCTAAGTTCAAAACCCCCATCGGTTGGTTGGATTTGCAGCAGTTGCAAGGCGTGCTGCAGTGTGACAATGGCAGTTTAGTGCTGACCACCGACGGTCAAAATCCATTAGGGTTGGCCGTCACCGCCAAGCTGGATGCCGGCACCTATAGCCTTTCCGGCACGCTAAAGCCGGACGCCAGTATGCCACGTGAAGTGCATGATGCCATGCAGTTTGTTGGCCAAGCGAACGCGGATGGGGCTTTCCCGATCCAGTTGGCGGGGCAAATTCGCTAACAATAACCGTCAGTACGTCTGTGCACTTATCGTCGCTGTATCTGAGCCCTGACATATCGATGTTGAATTCGGCACAAAGGCAGCGCCATCCACGGCGACATCGAGGCTTGCCGCTCGACGAGCCGCGGCTGCGCAAAGCTTGCTACGCAAAGCCTGCTGCGTCTGCTGCGCCAAGTCTTGTGTTCCCCTTGGTTCCTTTCCCTGACCACGCTCACACAACCCAACGGCAAAGCGTTGGGTTGCCTCTTGGAAACCTGGATGGTTTGCAGGGTACAAGTAGGTTAAATAGGACGTAGCCCAACACTAGGGCATGGCTGTTGTTCGATATCCGCCAACAGAACACGATAATCGCTGATGGCTGGGAACTGCTCAATGTCGCGCACCGGCAGTTGGCTGTCTGGGTTTTTGATCGCAAGCAGATGTTTGATGCCAAAGGTTTGTGCCGCCGCTAAGATGGGCAAACTATCATCCACAAACAAGGTGCGGGCAGAGGCAAAACCAAGCCGAGCTTGCAATTGTTGCCATAACGCTTGTTGCTCTTTGGTCACGCCAAACTCATGGGTGGAAATCAGCTCATCAATATAATTGGCCAGCTCAGTGCGTTCAATTTTTAGCGATAAACTGGCAGGGTGTGCGTTGGTCACTAGTACAATGCGGCGACCACTGCGTTTTAAGGCTGTAAGAAATTCGGGTACGTCGGCGCGCATCTGAATTTTGTGCATCACTTCCCGTTTGAGCTCGGCGATCGGCAGTTGCAGTCGCTCACCCCAATAATCCAAGCAATACCATTCCAACTTGCCTTGCAGTTGATCATATTCGCTTTTTAGCATGACTTTTGCACTTTCAAGGCTGATGCCTTGGATCTCGGCATAACGTTGTGGTAGATGATGTAGCCAAAAATAATTGTCAAAATGCAAATCCAGCAAAGTGCCATCCATATCAAGCAGTACAGTATCGATTTGCGACCAATCCAGCATAGGTTTTTCCTGTGAATCCATTTATAGTAAGCAGCAGTTGCAACCGATTGTAGCAGAGTGAGCATCATGGCTGAACGAGATACGACAAAACATCCGCAACCCTCATTGACGACTGAGTTGTCGCCAACATTACCCGAGATCACGGATCGGCGCTTAGTGGCCGAAAGTCGGTTGTTTCGGATTGAACAAGTCGATCTCAAGTTCAGCAATGGAGAATGTCGCACCTTTGAACGTATGCGCGGCAGCGGTCGTGGCGCCGTAATGGTGGTGGCTTGCCCTGATCCAGACCATTTTTACCTTATCCGCGAATATGCCGCTGGGACGCACAGTTATCAATTGGGCTTTCCCAAAGGTTTAATTGATGCCGGTGAAGATGCGCTCGCCGCGGCCAATCGTGAATTGAAAGAAGAGGCAGGTTTTGGCGCGCGACAACTGATCCACCTGCAGCAAGTGAGCCTCGCGCCTGGCTATTTTAGTGCTACAATGCACATTGTCTTAGCGCTGGATTTATACCCTGAATCTTTGCCTGGTGACGAACCCGAGCCACTGCAGTTAGTGCCGTGGACATGGCATGCCTTTAATGAACTTTTGGCGCAGGCCGATTTTACCGAAGCCCGCAGTGTGGCTGCGTTATTCCTCGCCCGCCAGTATCTGGAATCAAATCAGGATGTTTTTAAGTCGATTGCTGCCAGCGGCGCGTCAAGCGGCTGAGCAAGCTGGCCAACTGCTATGGCAAATGTATCAAAGCGGTACTGTAACCGCCGAGCAGAAAGCCGACGATAGCCCTGTCACAGCCGCAGATTATGCCGCTAATCGGCTCTTGATTAGTTTACTGTCGGATCTAACGCCTGATATCCCCATTATTTCTGAAGAAAGCGCGCTAGTACCGCTGGCCCAGCGCCAGCATTGGCCACGCTATTGGCTGATTGACCCTATGGACGGCACCCAAGAATTTGTGGCGCGCAGTGGCGATTTTGCCGTAAGCGTGGCGCTGGTAGAGCATGGCTGGCCAGCGCTTGGTATTATTTATTGGCCGAAAGAAGATATCTGTTATTACGCCAGTCGGGGTCATGGTGCGTTTAAACAACAACGTAATCTGATTAACCGCATTCAGGTGCGTCAACATCAGGCGCCGGAGCCGCTCAAAATTGCCATCAGTCGTCGGCAACCCTTGTCTGCCATTACCGAGCGGCTGCGCGATGGTTTATCTGTGGATTATATTGCCTTGGGCAGCTGTTCCCTAAAAAGTTGCTTGGTCGCCGAAGGCGGCGCCGATTGTTATTTACGCATTGGACCAACGGGCGAGTGGGACACGGGCGCCGTGCAGGTGATTGTCGAAGAAGCTGGCGGACGGATCTTAAACAGTCAGTTTTTGCCCATGACGTACAACCAGCGAGAAAGTCTGGGCAATCCGGATTTTATGGTGCTTGGTCAAAGCAGTATTGATTGGTCGCGTATGTTGCTGGCTCGACCATTAATCGAGCGTTAACCTGCCGCCGAGCTTACGCGCCGATCAGTGTTTACTCTGCGTGCGTTGCTATACGTGCTTGATATAGCGCAAGCGGGATAATATCGACACTTTCATGCAATTCTGAGTACAAAATCACCGCGTGTCCGGCCTGCACTTGGGCAAGTAACTGCGCGACTTTTTCGCCGTGGCTGCACTCGGCATCACCATAGTCAGTGCCTTCTCGCAGTACGACGGATTCAACCAATTGATACAAGGTCTCTGCGGCGAGGGCTTGTGGTGGGATTTGCATACTTAAACTCCTTGATGCGTCACTGATGTTTCGGCCTGGCTATCGTCTGTTGCGTGATGAACCGCTGCGCTGCGATTGGCTGCGCTGTTATTGACTGCGCTGTGATTGACTGAGCTGTGGTAAGACGTCACGGTCTCGCTCGCATTATCTGAACGCTGCGGTCGCAGCGCGTCAAGTATAACCCCGACAAAGGTGGTGATAGCATGGCTTAACCAATAGCGACGTTGCCACGGCCATGAACCTTCGACAAAACCGATATGGCCGCCATGGGTGCTACGAACCAACATAATACAGTCACTGAGCTGGGCATCCGTCGGCAGGACCGAAGGACTTAAAAATGGGTCGTCATCGGCATGGATCAGTAGCATAGGGATGGCGACCTTGGTGAGATATGGGAGGGCGCTGCTGCGCTGATAATAATCATCCGCATTGCGAAAGCCATGAATTGGCGCTGTGTATAACTCATCGAATTGGCGAATCGTTTGGAGCGAACGCCACTGTGCAGAGGTTATTGTCAGTGGAAAATCAGCATGATGCTGCATTTTGCGCTGCAAATTTCGCTTCAGTCGGCCCAATAAGTAGGTTTGGTAACGCTTGGAAAACCCCTGGTTGATGCGGCTTGCACTCGCGGCCAACTGCAGAGGTGCGCCAATCACCATCGCGGCGGTCAATGGGTTGTTGGCACCAATTTCGCCACAATATTTTGCTAACACATTGCCGCCCAGTGAGAAACCCACGGCGAACAATGGGGATTGCGGGTAGCGTTGTTGGATCAGCTGTAACACCACAGCGAAATCAGCGGTATCGCCCGAGTGATAGGCGCGCGTCCGCTTGTTTGGGCGCCCCGCACAGCCGCGAAAATGCATTAACACCGCGGCTTGGCCGCTCTGACGCAAGGCATCCATAGTTTGTTGGATGTAATGGCTGTCAATATTGCCCTCAAGACCATGCAGGATCACGACGATAGCCGCACCATTCTCGGCAGCGGGTGTCTGGCTCCAGTTTAGTTGTAGCTCATCACCATCGGGCAATTCGACCATTTCCGCCTGAGTATTGAGCGCACAACGAGGCGCTAAATATTTCGCCAAGATGGTTTGCAAGTGGGCGTTTTTTAACCACCAGGGCGCCTTGAATGGCCGAAGCTGCTGCGCAAGGTGGTGTTGTAATTTAGCGAATTGGTGCCGCGACGCCACTGTCGTAGTACGCTGACAGTCCTGTGATGTTGGATCGGACGTTGTTGTTGAAATAGCAGGTAATGATGCTTGCAAATGAATCACCTCTTTGTAACAATCAATTGACCACTGGTCAGACAACAATCAATTCGCATGAACCGCAGGCAGTTTATCATGTCCGGCGTGGCCTTGGGCAGCGCGCTGGCGTTTGCTCCATTGGGCTACAGCCTTTATCAAAGCATGGCCGATCCGCATGATGGCTTGTCGCATGCGGCACTGGATCCAGCGCATGATTGTCCAGCACGGCTGGTACTGGATGCGCTGATCCCAGTGTTTTTGCACGGCGCCTTGGCATCTGATACGCGGGCGGCACAGGCGCAGATCGTGCAGGTCCGTGATGATATCCTCAATTTTGTGCCATTTTTGTCATTGGATGCACAGCATGAATTGCAGCAATTATTTGGTTTGCTGCAGCATCGGTTAGCACGTTTAGCGTTAACGGGGTATCTCAGCACCTTAGCCGAACTCGATCTGGCGCAGCGTATCGCACTCATGAGCAGCTGGCGTGAGAGTTATATCAAGTTACTACAAGATGCTTGGCAAGGTTTAAAAGAGCTTTGTACCGGCGCGTTTTATGGCGACCCCACGCAATGGCCGTTATTGCGTTACCCAGGATTAGCATTGTATGCCGATTAGCACCTCTCTTCTTCACGGCGCGACGAGCCGTTTGTCACAGGCGCAAAACGCCGGAAATAGCGCGAACGCATGGCAGCATCAAGATGGTTCGTTATGGCAAAGTGATACGCAGCTCAGTGCAGATGTGGTTGTGATTGGCACTGGTGCTGGCGGTGGTGTAGCCGCCGAGCTACTTAGCCAAGCTGGGTTTCGGGTGATGGTACTGGAAATGGGCGCTTTTCACCAACACACCGATTTTCGCCAGCAAGAACGCTGGGCTTATCCACAGTTGTACCAAGATGGTGCCGGTCGTAAAACGCTGGATAAAGGGATCAGTATTTTACAAGGCCGCAGCGTTGGCGGCTCGACGACGGTGAATTGGACCACCTCGATTCGAACCCCCGCACCTACACTGGCGTTTTGGCAGCAGCAGTTTGGTCTGACAGAGCTGACCACCGAGGCGCTGACACCATTTTTTCAACTGGCCGAGCAGCGTTTTCATATTAAACCCTGGGCCGTACCCCCCAATGCCAACAATGCATTGTTAAAACGCGGTTGTGACGCACTGGGTTGGCAATCGACCGTAATTGCGCGCAATGTGACGGCATGTGCCAATCTTGGCTATTGTGGCATGGGTTGCCCGCTCAATGCCAAGCAATCGACCTTAGTTACCTCCATTCCAGCAGCGTTAAATGCGGGCGCACAGTTATTGACCCGGGTATACGCCGAGCGATTTGAATGGCAAGGCGATCGGATTTCGGCGCTGATTGCACATCCCGTGGATGCGCATTATCAGACGGATCGACGTATCACTATCCGCATCGAGGCCACGCATTTTGTCCTGGCCGCAGGTGCGATCCACTCGCCAGCACTGTTGTTGCGTTCACAAGTGCCAGATCCATCTGGTCGTTTGGGCGCTCATACTTATTTGCATCCATCGTTGATTTCCGGGGCTATTTTTCCACACGAGGTGCATGGTCATACCGGGGCGCCACAGTCGATTTATTCAGACGAGTTTGTCTGGCCAAAACATCCCGGGATGGGATTTAAACTGGAAGTACCGCCAATCCATCCGGTGTTGATGGCAACCAAGCTCTCGGTTGATGGTGCCGCACATGCCGCCTTGATGCAGCAGTTCAATCACTTGCAGGTTACCATTGCCTTATTGCGGGATGGTTTTCATCACGAGGCGCAAGGCGGGCACGTCACGCTCGGCGCCCAAGGCCAGCCGATCTTAGACTATCGCTGTACGGATTATGTGTTTGCCGGCGCTCGGCAAGCGCTACTTGCCATGGCGGAATTGCAATTTGCCGCGGGTGCCACACAGGTATTACCGCTGCATCGCGCCGGTCAGATGCAATCGAGTTGGCAAGCGGCCAAACAGCATATTGCTGAGTTACCGCTTCATGCAGGTGCTGTCGCCATGGCGTCTGCGCATGTGATGGGCGGCTGTAATATGAGCGCGTCCAGTACGCAGGGGGTGGTGGATGGTTATGGTATGCACCATCAACTGCGTAATTTACAAGTGGTCGATGGTTCAGTGTTACCAACCAGCCTAGGCGCCAATCCACAACTCACGATTTTTGCGCTGGCATGGCGCAATATCCAGCATTTTATCGCGCAGCAGCGTCCTTCCTCGCCTTGACCGCGGTTGGTGATGACAAAAATACGTCAGCAGATCCGCTATGACATCTCATCCGCAGTGACGTTGTCTTTGCCACGAAGGAGGCAGTGATAGGTCCGTCACGATATATGCAAACATCATCACGTTTTTAATTTAGCAATTAAATGTAAATTTTTGTTAAATGCACTGTTATAAAATAAATGTTGCGCTATAGTTAATAAACCTTAGCTAGCGCAGCCGCATGCCGGTAAGCCGCAACGAGCTTGACTTGGAGCATTGCGCTGCTGTTGCTAGCTAAGGGCTGATTTGCGATGTGAGGTGAACTTTGCAAGACATGGATGTCTTTTTTTACGAGCTTTGTTTACGAGCTTTGTTTACGAGCTTTGTTTACGAGCTTTGTTTACGAGCTTTGTTTACGAGCTTTGTTTACGAGGTGTAGTTGCATGATGTTTCCACGATCTAAACAAGGCAATAGATAGCCACCTTGCTGCTCCATAAGTTCACCTGCAGATTCCATACGGTGATGCCGTCGCTGAGACATCAATGTTGTTGTGGCGTCGCTATAACGTCGGCGCTGTGACGTCAGTCGTCTAACATCGGTGATGTGAACCATGCGGTTTTCTGTGGGCAAAAAAAAGCCGGGATATACGCTAAACCCGGCAAACACCCGTAATTCTGTTTTAGACAATCGTTTTTATCGCTTTGTTTTTATTGCCCTGCGTTGTAATGATCGTTTATGTAAACCAACCCCAAGGTTTGTGTTCACCCGTTGGGTTTTTCCGCGTTGATCTGTGTCTCGCTAGTCTGTGTCACGCTAGTCATGCCACTGTGCTCATACACCTATGGTGTTTGTGGTGAAGCACCGTTGCTATGCAGTTGCTATGTAGTCGCTATGTAGTTGCTACGTAGCGACATATGCAGCTACATCTTTTGTGATGATGACTGCTCAGGATCTTCTGCATGGCTGATTTTGTACGCAAAATAGCCGACATAGAACAGACACAGCCCAATGACCACGGCAAGGCCAGTAAATGAGATAAATATGATGGGATCATTTAGATATTGCTGCCATATGCTCATATTGTGCTCCTATCGAATCCAAGTGTCCCCTTCGAGGTTGTTACCCAGTGTTGTTATCGCAACGCCGTGAAAGGCTCGAAGTTAGCACTGTGTAAGGTCGACATGGGTGACGAAATGGTTAGCCAAAGTGCTAACTGCTGCTATTGAATCTTTAAACGCAGTGTAGGTCGGAGTGATGGGCGTGAACCTGATGCAGATCAAGTTTTGTCGCGCTCAACCACCGCGATTGAGGGGGACTTGATCCAGATCAAGCAGCAATTGATGCCAAGCGTGCGGCGAATAACCCGCCAATGTGGCTAGGTGTATGTGTAGCGCATCCTGCGCGGATGATGCGCTCGGTATCGCGGCCGCAGTATCATCTGCAGTGTCATTTGTAGCTCCACAGGCAGTGCCAAGCTGTGGCGTTCGGCATGGCGAATCGGGGTTATGTTCCAGCCAGCACTGGATGAGTGCGCGCTGTTCCGCGTGCTCCGCAATCAGCTCGGCCTTTAATAACGCCTGCTTCAAGGCGTCGCCACCGGTCTGTATATCGGGCAATACCGGCAATTGGCGGCGTAACTGTCGTAATGGCTGCAGCAGTTGTTGCTGACTGCGCTGTGTATACCCCCACAGCTGCTGCAGGGTGGTTAGGTTGATATCCAGCGCGTGTTGCTTGGCAAATATGAGAAATAACAACAAGTTAATGGGTAAGCCATCACGATCTTGCCACGTCAGCAAGGTGGTTTGCCACTTGGGGTAGTGCTGCAGGCTAAATTGCCATAATGCCGTCGCCCATTCGTCCACAGCGCATACACTACCCTGTGGTGATGGTGATGGTGAAATGTGGCGTGCCACAGCCTGCTGTTTAGACATGACTTGCTGCGAAGTTTGCTTCTCAGACCCATTCACTTCTGACAGACGCGGCTCTGCGTCATGCTCCCTGGATGTTGGGCGGCTAGATTTAGGCATGTTGTTGCCAGAAGGCCTCAGTCTGATGTTCCATTTGTTCTTGCGCCTCAAACCATGCCATCTCTACATCCTCCAGCTCAGCTTTCAACTGTTGCTGTTGCTGCAGGATTTGGCTCAGCTTGGCTTTGTGCTCTGGCAGGTACAGTTGATTATCGCCAAGCTCGCTTTCAATGGTTTGGAGCTGTGTACTGAGTTTTTGTTGTTTGGCTTCCAGTTTTTCGATGCTTTGTTTTAATGGCCGTAATTTATTGCGTAAATCCGCTTCCAGCCGTTTTTGATCTTTACGTGGCACCACGCTATTGTCGGTTGTCTGATTGGCTAGATTTGCTTGCTGTTGCGCCGCGCGGGCTTCTTGCTGCAACCACTGATAATAGTCGCTCAGGTCGCCAGCGAAAGGCGCAACCTTGCCATGTGCGACCAAATAAAATTCGTCGGTGGTGCTGCTGAGTAAATGGCGATCATGCGACACAATCACGATAGCCCCCTCAAAATCTTGCAGTGCCATGACGATAGCTTCACGCATGTCTAAATCAAGGTGGTTGGTCGGTTCATCCAACAGCAATAAATTGGGGCGCTGATACACCAGTAACGCCAGCACCAAACGCGCCTTTTCACCGCCAGAAAACGGGCCACAGGCGGCCAAGGCTTTATCGCCATGGAAACCAAAACCACCAATATAGTCACGCAAGCTTTGCTCTGTCGCCTGAGGCGCCAAACGCACTAAGTGCTGAAGGGGTGAATCTTCTGGCCGTAAGGTTTCCAATTGATGCTGGGCAAAATAACCAATACTGACGCCATTGGCATACCAGAGCTGGCCTTGTTGAGGGGCCAAACTGCCAGATAACAACTTGATCAGTGTTGACTTACCGGCTCCATTACGTCCCAGTAGGCCAATGCGACTGCCCGGTAACAATTGAAAGTTGATACTTTGTAAAATGCTTTTATCGGCGTAGCCCGCTTGTACGTTTTCCATTTTTAGTAATGGGTTGGGCAAGGAGCGCGGCGGTAAAAATGAAAACTGAAATTGCGAGTCCACGTGTGCCGGCGCCAGTAATGTCATTCGTTCTAATGCTTTGATACGGCTTTGAGCTTGTTTGGCTTTAGTCGCTTGCGCGCGGAAACGGTCGATAAATTTTTGCAAATGCGCGACTTGCCGCTGCTGGCGCTCAAACATGGTTTGTTGCTGTGCTAAATGCTCGGCGCGTTGCCGTTCAAATTGGCTGTAATGCCCCCGATACAGAGTGAGTTGCTGCTGTTCAATATGGGCAATGTTATCCACCACCGCATCTAAAAAGTCCCGGTCGTGGCTAATCAGCAATAGCGTGCCGGGATAGGTGCTGAGATAACGCTCGAGCCACAAAACAGCGTCCAAGTCTAAGTGGTTGGTTGGCTCATCCAATAACAGCAGATCAGCACGCTGCATCAAGGCTCTCGCCAAGTTTAAGCGCATGCGCCAGCCACCGGAAAAATCTTTTACGGCGCGTTGCTGCATGTCACCGCTAAAGCCAAGACCATCAAGTAAGGTGCCGGCTTTGGCCTCTGCGCGGTAACCGTCGAGCACTTCAATTTGATGATGAATGGCAACTAAATCGGTATTCGCATCAGCTTGTCGCACTTTTATTAAGAGAGGGTACAGCTCCACATCGCCTTGCAGCACGTAATCCATTGCAGAGATATCAAGGGCGGGTGTTTCTTGGCCGACAGTGGCAATCACCCAAGACGCGGGTAATTGGACTGAACCGGCATCCGGCGTGAGATGACCTTGCAATAATGCAAATAAACTGGATTTTCCCGCACCATTGGCACCGACGATACCGACCTTTTGCCCCGGAAATACGGTAAGATCGGCATTGTGTAATAAACAAAGTGTGCCGCGACGCAATTCGACATTTTGCAGTTGGATCATGACTTGGAATACCCCTAGGAAACCGGGCTGCTAATGTAATAGCTTCGCGAGCACAAACCAAGCGTTAATGCTATTTTTTGCCGCCAAAGCTGCACAGGTACCGACGTAGGTTCTGCGAACCCGCGGTGCCAAGGTGTTGGAACATTAATATAGGTATACATGATGACACTTCGTCAAAAAAAACGTTTTATCGCGGGTGCCAGCTGCCCCAAATGCAAAGCCATCGACACCATGATGTTGTTTTTAGAACATAATGTCGAAAAGGTGGAATGTGTGGCCTGCGGCTATCAAATGGTGCAACCAGAGCAACAAGTGGCCAAAGCTACCCGCGAAGCTGAGCAAGTGATAGGTGTGTTTAAACCACATTAATAGCGGCAGGGTTGCCGCTGCGACATCTTGGCTTACGCATACTCCGGCCAGTATTAATAATGCGGTGGCGGTGGTTCTTCGTCCGTACGTAAAATACCGCTGTCTTCTTGTTGCTGAAGTTTTTGTACCAGCATATTGATTTGCCTTTGCATTTTTTCAATGCGGCGCTGATGTTCAAGCAGCTCGTTGTGTAATGCCAGCAAGGTGTCATCTTGAAACGCGAGGCGGCTTTCTAGCTCAATGATATGGTGTTGTAATTCGGTATCGTTATTACTCAAGGTTTGATATCCCAATATTCTGCCAAACCTGCCGAGCTTTCAGTCAATAGTCGGTTCGGCGTGATAAAAGTCGCATCATACACCACGCCACCACCGGTGCGATCAGCTTTGGTGGGGCTGACCAAAAATTGCTGCTGAATTTTGCCATCATTGATGCGCCACAGCGTGACTTGGCGCGAAGCGCCGCCGGTGATGAGTAATGTGCCATCGTCGCTAAAACGTGCACTGGTAAAGATGCGACCGCGGTCTAAATCAAGTTGCTGCGCGACTGTACCACTGGGCAATTGCCAGATGGTGGCTTGTTGCTGGCTGTCGGCGGTAAACGCAAAACGCCCTTGGCTATCCAAGGCGACTTTGGTCACGCGCGTAGGGTGAACAAAACTGCGCACAATTTGCCCGCTTTGGCTATCCCATAAGTGTGCATGCAGATCACTGCTACCAGATAAGACATAGCGACCATTGGCAGATACGGCGATGCTGTTAATGCTTTCACTATGCCCCAAAAACTCTAATCGACGGCCTGAGCTCAAATTGATATGCAGCACTTTGCCATCGCTTTGACCGACCACGATATGTTTGGCGTCAGCGGATAAGGCAATGTCGCGAATATGGCTGTTAGGAATAGACCAAAAGCCTTGGTTTTGCCCATCTGCCATACGCCAGAGCGCGATGCTTTGTTGGTCCGCACTTAATAAAAATTTACCATCGGGGCTGAACTGCAACAAATGCACTAAGCTTTGGCCTTTGTTATCATGGTGTAGCAGATATTTTGCGTGCTGCTGCGTCAGATCCCAGACCTCAATGCCGCGACTTAGCGTCGCTGTTGCACTTAACTGGGCGGCGGGGGCAATGCTGGCGGCGAGCGTACCCGCCTGCCCGTGCTGAAATTGCTCGGACGGTTTAAATTGAACTTCTGTGCAGCCGGCGAGCCAAAGGCTGAGAAAAATGCCGACATATTTCATTCTTTGTGTTAACGTCATGCGCACAAGTCTGTACTATAGGCAATATGCAGGATAGACCTGCCGCTATAACAACACAATATTGCAGCGAAGTCTGCATTTTATTATTTGGAGAATCAAATGCGCTTAATTACCAAGGTGTCGCTGATTGCAGCCGCCATGTTGACGTTATCAGCCTGCCAAAAAGAAGCCGAAGCTCCAGCAGCGCCAGTGTTAGACACTGATTCTGCGAAACAATCTTATGCTATCGGTGTTTCTGTTGGCAAATACCTCGGCAATTCTGTTGAGGAAAACAAAAAACTGAATCTGCCACTGGATCAAGCCTTGATCGTGCGTGGTGTACAAGATTCTTTAGCGGGCAAAGCCACGTTAAAAGAAGAAGAAATCAAAACTATCTTAGAAGCATTGGACGAGCAAGTTCGTACCAAACAAGCTGAGTTAGCAAAAACCAAAGCTGAAGAGAACAAAACCAAAGGTGCTGCTTTCTTAGCTGAAAACGCGAAGAAACAAGGCGTGACGGTTACCGCATCAGGCTTACAGTACGAAGTATTGAAAGCTGCTGAAGGTCCAAAACCAAAAGCGGAAGACAAAGTTAAAGTGACCTACAAAGGTACATTTATCGATGGTACCGAATTTGACAGCACTGAGAAAAACGGTGGTCAACCGATTGAGTTCCCACTGAATGGTGTGATCAAAGGCTGGACCGAAGGTGTGCAGTTGATGAGCGTTGGTTCTAAGTTCAAGTTTGTGATCCCATCTGATTTAGCTTACGGCGATCGTGATATGGGCCCAATCCCAGCAAACAGCGTGTTGGTATTCGAAGTTGAATTATTAGCCATTGGCGGCGATGACGCTGCTGCGGCCAAAGAAGAAGCTGCGGCAAAAAAGTAATTATTGCCACGCCGTATCGTACCCAATAGCGACATTTTCGATACTTCGAAATAAAGCCTTTTAGGTACGCAGCCCGGAAAAATGCTAGCCATGAGCTAGCATTTTTTTTTGCATAACATCTGAGCTAGGTTTTTACCCAACTACTTGCCGTGTGTGCTATCGAGTGCTGTATCAGGCTCTTCATCCTGTCAGCATCAGATTGTCATAAGCGTCAATGGTGGGGCTATTATCGCTCTGAAATGAGCGATATTTGATTGGTTAGCTATGATTTGCTAGATAAGCCGGAGATTATGCCCAGCTGTGTAGCTAAGCAACCAGACTTAAGCAACCAGACTTAAGCAAGCGGACCTAACCACCCACAACCGTCCTCATATTGCAATGATTACGGTCGGAGAGGGTGGTATGGGGTGATCTCTGGCTTAGGCCGATACTTCCGGCGTGGTGTGGCGATTATGCAGGGTTTGGATCAGCTCGTCTTCCAAGGCAAAACGCCCCTCTAAAGCTTGCCCAAGTTCAGACAGGTCACGATCCAGCTCTTCGGTCTGCTGATCATGGATTTGTTCAGCGTATTTATCGTTAAATTCCAGTGCCAGATCGGTGGATACTGCAATTTTAGGATACAGCGCCTCAGCCAGAGCCTTACTGTTATGACCATTGATCGCGCATTGTGACACAATTTGATCGTAGACCTCAAAGTGACCGGCGGAGAGATAGTCCATTAAGAGTTGGCAGAAGCTTTCTAATTCTTCTTGGGCAGGAAAACAATGTTCAGATTTGTTCGATTCAAAAGGTGGTAAGGCGGCGAGTTTGCAATATGAAACAATAAGTTGTTGTCGCTCCTCCAGCCAGTTATCGATCGCTGAAAGTGTGCCGCCCCACTGTTGTCTGGCATGTTGCAAACGGGTGTACATGTGCCTTTCCTTGAGTTGTTGAGGTTTTATTAGTCTAATAAAAAGAATTCTGCGTGAAAGATCAACTATTTTTTTTATTGGTCAGCGCAGTAATTGGCTTTATGATGCCACAACTCTTTATATCTGAGGGACTTACCTATGGGGAGTATCAGGATCGATTTAACACCAGATCGCTGTGGATATTGGTTTGTGATCAATCGTGGACAAATTCTGCTCACCAACGATTCTGATCCTGTGGTGCCATTTGGTGTTTGGTCTGCACTTGCTTTGCCGGCGGCGAGTAGCGCGATTCAACTCGCTGAGTTTGATGGCCACCCTTGTTACCTCGTAATCGATGATGACCAGCGAGCAGAGACATCGCAGTGGCAATCCGTGCGCTCTTTGCTTAGTGATGAGGATCCATTTTGGTTTTTAACCGCCGCCAGAGCGACGCAGTTGGCTTTGTTTTTGCAGACCCACCGTTACTGTGGTCAATGTGGTCATGCGATGCAGGAGGTCGATTGGGAGCTTGCAACGCATTGCCATCGTTGCCAGCATCGTTGTTACCCGCGAATTTCGCCGTGCGTGTTGGTGGCCGTTAGACGACCAGGCGAAATTTTATTGGCGCGTTCAGCACGACATAAAGCGGGTTTGTATTCGATTGTGGCCGGATTTGTCGAGTCAGGAGAAACGCTTGAACAGGCGGCAATCCGGGAGGTTTTAGAAGAGACGGGGATCCAGATTACAAATTTGCGATACATGGGGAGTCAGCCGTGGCCATTTCCTCATTCGCTCATGGCGGGGTTTATCGCCGACTATGTCGCTGGAGATATCGTGTGTCAGCCCAATGAGATTGAAGATGCGGCTTGGTTTAGTGTGCATAAATTGCCGCAGATACCACCTCTGGCAACCTTGTCTGGGCAAATGATTGCCGCTGTGGTGGCGCAGGAATCATCATACTAGGCGGGGTGGTAAGGCTTACAATTGGGCTGAGATGCCAATAAAAAAGCCACTTGCGTGGCTTAAATAAGTAACTGGGCTTGTGATGCAAGCTCTTTATGTTGTTTTCTTCACTAGCGCAGCTATTTTATAACAGATGTATAAATAAGCTGCAATAGTCGCAACCTTAAGAATGACGCTTTTATTTTATCCGGTTAGCAACATGGCTCAACGTACTGAAATGCTGCTAAAATCAGACGACTAACATTGATGGTACTCACAAGATGCAATTAAAAAATGATCGTTACCTCCGAGCGTTGCTCAAACAACCCGTCGATCGGACTCCGATTTGGATGATGCGGCAAGCTGGTCGTTATTTACCGGAATACCGGGCAACGCGAGCGCAGGCCGGTGATTTTATGGCGCTTTGCAAAAATCCAGAATTGGCCTGTGAGGTGACTTTGCAACCCTTGCGTCGTTATCCGCTTGATGCCGCAATTTTATTCAGTGATATTTTAACCATCCCCGACGCTATGGGCATGGGGTTGTATTTTGGCGAAGGTGAAGGCCCGCGTTTTAAACGAGAATTACGTGATTTCACCGACGTGGTGAATTTGCCTATTCCGGATCCTGAAACTGAGCTTCGCTATGTTATGGATGCGGTGCGGACCATTCGTCGAGAGTTAAATGGCGACGTGCCTCTCATTGGCTTTGCCGGTAGTCCTTGGACATTAGCCACGTACATGCTGGAAGGTGGCAGTAGCAAGACCTTCAGCCGTATCAAAAAATTGATGTATAGTGAGCCGGAAGTTGTCCACATTTTGTTGGATAAACTCGCACACGCTGTCACCTTGTATCTCAATGCACAAATTGCGGCAGGCGCACAGTCCATTATGATTTTTGATACCTGGGGTGGGGTGCTAACGCCGCATGACTACCGCGAGCACTCATTGAGTTACATGCAGCAAATTGTGGAAGGTTTAACGCGTCACGCTGATGGGCGGCCAGTACCTGTTACCTTGTTCACCAAAAATGGTGGCCAATGGCTTGAGGAGATCGCCAACACCGGTTGTGATGCGATTGGCTTAGACTGGACCATCGATATTCGCAATGCGCGTGCCCGTGTGGGCGATAAAGTTGCTTTGCAAGGCAATATGGACCCATCGATTTTGTTAGGGACCCCAGAGCGTATCCGCCTTGAAGTTCAGGCTATTTTGGATGGCTATGGTCAAGGTTCCGGCCATGTGTTTAACCTAGGCCATGGTATTACGCCAGATGTTGATCCAGAGAAAGCTAGAGTATTTATTGAAGCGGTGCAATCATTTAGCCGTACTTACCATATCAATACTGACGAATAGTGCTCAGTGTTGCGCATAAAAAAACGCCAGCAGTTGCTGGCGTTTTTTTATGTTTTGCTTCGTGTAGCGCAATACGGCTATTTGAAATTAACGCACCAGACGACGTGCACTCGTTGCGTTGACAATGGAAAGCCCATTGTTGCAAAGCTATCGAGCGCTACACCGCATTCAATGGATTACTGCATCTCAGCTTGCATGGTGCCTTGGTAAGTTTGCAGTAACTCTTCGTAGTTTTCCGCCGCCCATTTTCGCTCTTGTGCGGAGGCAATCGATTGCTTTAACAAGGTTTCCCCACGCTTTTGCTGACCTTGTTCAATCAATGCCACGCCCAATGCAGACAACAGTTTTGGATGCGATGAATCGATCGCTCGGCCTTGTTCAGCCAGCTCTGCGGCCTTCACGGGATCGCGGATTTCAGGATCGTCCGACATTGCGAGCAGGGTGGCATACTCGATAATAGCTGGCAGGTATTCATTCAGTGCCGCTGTTTCTAGATAATGTGCGGCGCGGACGGGGTCGAATTGAATGTTATCGCTGTTAAGCAGCTGATGTGCCAGCAAATAACTTGCTTTTGGATCGCCGGCATCCGCAGCATGAGTTAGCCAGTTAATGGCTTTGTTACTGTCCCGATCACATAGCGAGCCAGTTAAAAGACATTGAGCAATACTGTACTGCGCTTTGCTATGGCCGTTGATCGCGGCTTTTAATAACCACGGTAACGGATCAATGCCTGTCACCAATTTTGCTTGGCTGATCAAGGCAAGTTTGTACTGGTACTGTGCAGAATCCTGGTTGGCGGCTTTTAGCATCTCTTCTATATATTCTTTTGTTTTTGCTAAAAATTTCGAATCTGAACTTTTATTCATACCTAAACGGAAGGTATGGATTTGATGATCCAACCGAATGGATTCTCCATAGCTATCACGTGGCGGTTTGAATGTCCAACCAGCCATTGCTTTAAGGACATAGCTATCCAATGTGCCTTGCGGAAATGATACTTCGACTTGAGCATTTTCTACTTTACCATTTTCGTTGATATCGTAAGTGACAATCGCCCATGCCGATGTTTTGTTACTGAAATAGTTAGGATAATCAGGGTCTTGCTGGCGCAATGGAATTGCTTGGCTGTTATTGGTAAAAATTTGTTGTGCTATGGGATACAGTTGTGTGGTTAAGGCCTGTAAGCTGTGCTTTTTACCAATTTCATTAAACGCGGCTTTACCATCACGACGTGACGTCAGTTTATCGCGCAAATCGGTATAACGCTCGTTAGCTTTAGGATGGCCAAAACTACGCGCTGTCAACGCCCATGCGTAGGCTTTGTTTAAATCTACGGTGGTACCGAGGCCTTTTTCGTAAGCTTCAGACAACAGCATCTGAGATTCCACATGGCCCAGTGCTGCTAATTGTTGTAGTTTCGGCAGTGCGAGCTGATATTCTTGTTTTTCGAACAGTTTTTGCACCGTGGCGTAATCAGCTTTAGCCGCCGGTAGCATTGTCAAACACAGCAATAAACCGGACAAATTTAACAGTCTCATTACCGTACTCCCTGAACTTATCAATTATTTTTTTTCGAGTGTACAACGATTAATTAGACAAAACAAAACAAAAAAGGCGCAATATTGCATCATTTGTTGTCGCTTTACTGCGCGCTCGTGTTATGGCGAGTCTTTTCAATCAAACAATCGATTTAAACCATTCATTGCCGCGACGCGATAGGCTTCAGCCATCGTCGGGTAATTAAAGGTCGTATGGACAAAATACTCGACGTTGTTACCACCATTTTGTTGCATCATAATGGCTTGTCCGATGTGAACGATTTCCGCAGCTCTTTCGCCAAAGCAATGAATGCCAAGAATTTCTTTGGTATCACGATGAAATAACAGTTTGAGACTACCGACACTTGTGTTGGCAATTTGGGCGCGGGCTAAATGCTTGAATTGTGCACGGCCAACTTCGTATGGAATGCGAGCAGCCGTTAACTCTTGTTCGGTTTTACCGACTGAACTCATTTCAGGGATGGTGTAAATACCGACAGGGATATCTTCAATTAAACGGGTATCACAATGGCCATGAATGATCGAATTCCCTGCAATCCGCCCTTGATCATAAGCTGCGCTGGCAAGGCTTGGATAGCCGATGACATCGCCGACCGCATAGATATTGTCGATATCCGTTTGGTAGTTTTCATTTACTTTCAACTGGCCTCGACTATCAGCTTTTAAACCAATCGCCGCTAGATTTAGCATATCGGTATTACCCGTACGGCCGTTGGCGAATAAGATACAATCGGCTTTCATTTTTTTGCCAGATTGCAAGTGCAGTACGACGCCATCGTCACGTCCTTCGATACGATCGAACTCTTCGCCATGTCGAATGGTAATGCCTGAATTCCAGAAGTGGTAACTCAGAGCGTCGGATATCTCCACATCCATAAATGACAATAAGCGGTCACGAGTATTGACCAAATCGACGCGAACCCCTAAGCCGCGGAAAATAGATGCATATTCACAACCTATAACACCGGCACCGAAAATGATGATGTGACGTGGATCGCCGTTGAGGGATAAAATCGTGTCGCTGTCGTAAATATGTGGGTGATTAAAATCCACGGAGTGTGGGCGATAAGGGCGTGACCCTGTAGCAATGACAATGGTTTCGGCTGTGATGACGCGACTTGGGCCCTGCTCTGGTTGGATTTTGAGGCTGTGGTTGTCCACAAAAGAGGCTTGGCCTTGAATCAAATCGACACGGTTCCGTTCGTAAAAACTACTGCGAAGGCGCACTTGCTTGCGAATAACTCCGGCGGCATGTTTCAAAATTTGTGGAAACGTTAAATTGTGCGATTGGTTATCCATCTGAAACAGCGGGTTTTCATTATATTCAATAAAGCGGCTCACCGAATGACGGAGCGCTTTAGATGGTATGGTTCCCCAGTGCGTGCAACCACCGCCGACTTGCGCATAACGTTCAATGACGGCAACGCGTTTACCGCTTTTAGCCAGATTCATGGCAGCACCTTCGCCACCAGGGCCTGTGCCTATTACAATGGCATCATAATCATAGGGAGAAGAAAAGGCGGATTGTTCAGACACATCAGATCCTTAGCTAATTGGGACTATGCTAAGGATCTGAAGTATTAGAATCCTGAGGTGAATGTGAGGCGAAAAAGAAAAGGCGGTATTCACCGCCTTTTCTTCACATGCAAGAGCAATTATAGGAAATGTCTGAGTTAGGCAAATTGAGCCGTTAAACGCTGCCATTGCTGTTGTTGCTGATGCAAGCTCTGTTTTAATGCGGCTAATTCCGCTTTAAAGTCGAAATCATTCATTTGTGCCATGATTTGCTGACGTTTTTGCTGCAACTGCTGTTTTTGCAGTGCATAGTAAGCCTGAATTCGCGCGACTAATTCGGCATATTCAGTCTCTAATTTGGCTAATAATTGTTCCGCATCAGGCCGTAGTTTGGCTTTGGCTTGCGCCCGCTTTAACTGCATTTTGGCAAGCGCTGTGGCGATCCGATCTTCTGGACAGACCTTTAAATTGCGCGTTAAGCCAACCCATGAACAACTTTTAATTAACCATTTTGTCGGATCAAATTGCCACCAGCGAATACCGTTACGGTAGTCATATTCAAAGATATGATGAAAATTATGGTAGCCCTCGCCATAAGTAACAAATGCCAGTATGCCGTTGTCGCGCGCCGTATTCTCGTCGGTATACGGCTGTGAGCCCCAGATATGCGCCAATGAATTAATGAAAAACGTGAAGTGATGACTTAATACCAATCGAAGAACTCCCACGCTGAGCAGCATGCCGAGCACTTCGCCTGTCACCAGTCCCAACAATAATGGGATTCCAATATTGGTCAGCAGTACTAAGACCAAATAGTGCCGATGCTGGAACATTACGATTGGATTGTTTTGTAGATCGCGAACGTTCGAATAATCATCATAACGTTCTTTCTGATACTCGCGCAGCATCCAGCCAATATGGCTATACCAGAAGCCGCGCTTCGCGGAGTAGGGGTCTCGGTCATTGTTGTCGACGAATTTATGATGAACACGGTGGTCGGAAGACCAATGTAAGGCGCTGTTTTGAAGCGCAAAAGCACCGCCAATAGCAAACATCCATTGCAAAAATGGGTGGGCGTCATAGGTCTTGTGTGCCCACAGTCGATGATAACCGGCCGTGATGGACATACCGCAGTAGCCTAAGCAAAGAATGGTGGCCACGATGGCGGTGGTACTAAATCCAACGCTGATGGCATACCAAGGAATTCCGATAGCTGCAATCAGGAAGGTGATGGTGAAGAGTAAAACGTTAGTCCAGATAATGGGTGGTTTTTTCATGATGGTAGGTTTTAGCTTACAACTGTAAGCTAATTTTACTGTGCATTCGGCAGGGGTCAAGGTATAAAATAACTTTGCGACGAACGAGGAGGATAAAGTGTCGAGAGCACAACAAAAAGAACGAACCCGGCGAGCTATTATTGATGCGGCCTTTGCGCAATTAAGTCCAGATAAAGGCTTTGCTAGCTTGAGTTTACGCGAAGTGGCACGGGAAGCAGGTATTGCGCCGACGTCTTTCTACCGACATTTTGCCGACATGGATGAACTGGGTCTGACCTTGGTCGACGAAGCGGGTTTAATGCTGCGACAACTCCTTCGGCAAGCGCGTAATCGCATCGAAAAAAATGGCAGTGTCATTCGTACATCCATTGAAACCTTTATGGAATTTGTGGTTGGCAATAGCAATGTGTTTCGCTTATTGTTGCGGGAGCGCTCAGGAACATCAGCTGCATTTCGCCGTGCTGTCGCGCGCGAAATTCAGCACTTTAGTGCAGAGCTTGCCGATTATTTGCGCAAAGAAACCGCCTGTCCTGACGAGTTTGCACACATGCAAGCAGAGGCCATGGTGACCTTGGTGTTTCATGCCGGGGTGGATGCGCTTGATGCCAGTCCCGAAACGCGCATTGTGATTACCAACCGCACCATTTTGCAACTACGCTGGTTAGCGCATGGTGCGGCCAGTTATGTGCGACGCATTAAGGAGTAATGCGTCTTAGCCAGACACCTGATTCGATATGATGTGTATAGGGGAACTGGTCAAAAAAGCTAAACTGTTCAATCCGATGTGTTTTACACAGTTCTTGCAAATTTGCCGCAAGAGTCACCGGATTACAGGACACATAAATGATGTCGTTAAATTGTTGCGCGAACGCGAGCGATGCCTCATCCAACCCTGCTCGTGGTGGATCAACTAACAATGTGTTGAGGTTTAAATGGCTCAAATCTAAGTGTTTTAGCTGTTTACCTTGCGCGAGCGCATGACTGACGTCTTCAGCTGCCATTTGTAGCACATGCACATTATTAACCTGGTTCAGCTGGATATTTTCTTCGGCCAGTTTAATCGAGCTTTTGGACAGCTCCGTGGCAACCACGGTAGTAAAATAAGGGGCAAGCGCTATTGAAAAGTTACCGTTGCCGCAATATAGCTCTAACAGATCGCCGCTCAATTGGGTCGACACTTGCCGCGCCCAAAGCAACATTTTTTGGTTGATATCACCATTTGGCTGGCTGAAACTGTTTTCCATTTGTCGGTAGTACAGCGTATCAGTACCGATCTGTAGCCGTTCTGTCAGTGTATCGGTATCCACAAGGATTTTTTGTTTACGGGCACGTCCAATAAAGTGTAACGGTTGTCCCATGGCAAGTTCTTGCTTGAGTGCCTGAGCTTCGGCCTGCCATGTATCAGGGATCGGTTTTTTATAGATAAGACTTATAATCAATTCGCCGCTGAGACTGGATAGATAATCGATTTGATACAATCGATGACGTAACACCGGTCGGGATTTCAGAGCCTCAATGAGCGTCGGCATGATATCGGCGATACGTTCACACGCGACTGGAAAGCTGTCGATACGGATTTTTTCTTTCGTCGCAGGATCAAACATGATGTGATACATGTCATCGCCATCATGCCAAATCCGAAATTCTGCACGTAGGCGAAAATGACTCGTGATGGATGGCACCACCGTGATGGGTGGATGCGATAGTTCGCTAAAGAGCGCCGAGGTACTGGTCACTTTTGCATCCAATAATGCAGCATAGTCGGAAGGTGATACCTGACCTGGTCGCATTGTAAGTTCTCCATATGAAAAAGGCCGATTATTCTAAGGGCTTTTGCATTGAACTCCAAGCATTGTGAAACCGATGCAGCTTTGCCCTAGTTCTGGCAAAATACAGCTGTTTTAGTGAGGGGCTCATGAAAATAGGCTTTATAGATAGTGGCGTAGGTGGATTGTCCATATTGGAAGCTGTACGTCAACGCAATGTGGCAACTTATATATATCTGATGGACAATCAGTATTTACCCTATGGTGAAAAATCAGAAGCATTTATTCGTGAGCGGCTACTGCAACTGTCTCTTTATTTATATCAAGAACATCACGTTGATCTGATCGTCATCGCCTGTAATACCGCCACAACACAAGCGGTAGCTTATTTACGGCAACATGTCGCCATTCCATTTGTAGGGGTCGTGCCTGCGATCAAACCAGCCGCCGAGTTAGCGAAAGAGCAAGGCTTTATTGTGCTAGCTACACCTGCAACCGTGAATAGTGCTTATCTGGCAGGGTTGATTAATGAATTTGCGCACAATGTTGCTGTGCATCGCATTGGATCTAGTCAGTTGGTGAAGTCGGCCGAAAAAAAAGTGTGGTATGGCGTCGATGTTCAACATGAGGTAGCCGCCGAGTTGGCGATACATCAGCATGCGCTGCAGCAGATGCCAGTGGTGGTGTTAGGTTGCACTCATTTCCCATTTCTCGTCGATGAAATTCAAGCGGCGAGTGGCACTGCTTTAACATTTATTGATACTGCTGACGCCATAGCACGTCGAGTGGCACACTTATATAGTCATTTACATGGTCATCGACATAGTCATGTAACTTCTGCAGTGCATTCTGCGACGTCGGACCATGTATTTATATCAACAGCACAACTGGACGAGGTTCAAATCAGGCGTCTTGCAACGCTTAACTTTGGCGATTACTGCTGCTGGTCTGAACCATTAAACCAGCGCTAGCTAAACGTCTTAACCGCTAACGCTGGTTTGTATCTTTAGAGGGGGTGGGTTTGGAGCAACTCTTTTGGGTTATTCGTCTGCCGCATCATCTTGGTCTTGCCGCTCTTTGGCTTCACGAACTTTCAGCGTCCTACCATCAAACTCTGCATCGTTGAAACGCGCAATGATACGTTCTGCATCTTTACTGGCAACTTCGACAAAACCAAAGCCACGACGGCGTCCGGTTTGGCGATCTTTCATTAAGCGGACATTAACAACAATACCTGCATCTTGAAAAAGCGTTTTTACCGCATCTTCGTTGGCGCGATAAGGAAGGTTGCCTACATATAAGGTGGTGGTTTCGCCTTGGTAGTCAGAATTCGATTTAGCGTCAGCTGTTTTATTAACAGCTGGCGCGACTGAAGCGGGACTACGCTCGGTCGATACAACGGTTTGAGTTTTGGTGCTTAGAAGAATGGGCACCACAATACCAACAAATAAACCACTGATGGCGGCGGCGGTTGGAATACTGAGAGTGGCTTCTGGTAAAAAGGAAAACACGAGGTACACAAATATTGTGGCAGCTAGTGTAAAGGGTAAGGACGAACGTAGCATAGATGACATAGTAAATTCCTAAGAGATAACGATAGAAAACAATCAAATACGGTCTAAAACAAGACTTCATCATCTATATTAACCAGCCAAGCGAATAACGCAACTCTCTATCGTGTATGAAATTGAGATAATTTCGAGAAGTATTTGCTAGAAAAGTAGTCATTTTGAGGCTTTTATAGTCAAACGATCGCCAAATCGCTAAAAACTACAATTTTGTTGTTGCGCCTTTTTAAAAACGCCCTATAATGCGCCCCATACCGACGCGGTGCTGACGAGATAAGCTAGGCAAGGCTGGAAACAGCGGTTGTAGCGAACTGAAGCAAGGTGAAGGTGGGGTGGTGGTGCTGGTTTGAAACG
>Ga0209812_10000371_pt1 | contig 41851 bp, 44 predicted proteins | sample JI71714BDNA_FD_187502 | JGI IMG/M metagenome (GOLD analysis project Ga0209812, IMG submission 187502) | Wastewater effluent complex algal communities from Wisconsin, to seasonally profile nutrient transformation and Carbon sequestration -... | ecosystem: Engineered > WWTP > Effluent > Algae...
AAAGATGGGTTATTGCCAGGATTCTTCAAAGAAATTCATGCCAACTTCAAAACACCGTGGAAGAGCACAATCTTGGTTGGCTTTATCATCTCTATCGTAGCTGCCCTCACACCAATCGATAAAGTTTCAGAAATGTGTTCGATGGGAACGCTGTTGGCTTTTGCGATGATTTCAGGAGCCGTTCTCCTTCTTCGGTACCAGCAACCCAACATTGAACGCCCGTATAAAGCGCCTTGGATTTGGTTTGTAGCCCCCATGGGCGTTTTGTTTAATGTATTCTTGATGACCCAAGTACGGACCGAAACATGGTATGCCTTTTTGATCTGGAGTTCGATTGGGATCGCTGTTTATTTCCTGTATAGCCAACGTAAAAGCTTGCTGAACAAGAAATAAATCGCCTCCAGTATAGGATCTTAGTGAGCCGCTCAAAAGGAACTCTCCTCTTGAGCGGCTTTTTTTTGCAAAACCTTGGAAATCTAAAAGTTCATATTAACTTTGTATCACAAAGTACTTTTTAAAATGTCAGATTCTCAGAAATCGTTAGAAACGCTACAAGAAATTCGGCTCCTGATGGAGCGGTCCACTCGATTCCTTTCACTTAGTGGCTTATCAGGGGTATTCATTGGAATTTATGCTTTGCTAGCCACTGGATATATTGGCTGGCGGACGAACTTTCAGACCGATTGGCTGGAACAGACCATCCGCACCAACCAAACCCACACCATCCAATTTATCTTACTAGGGACGCTCTTTCTTTCCCTACTTACAGGCATTTGGTTTACCTATAAAAAAGCGCACAGATTGACTTGGGATTCACCCACACGGCGACTTGTATTTCATTTAGGTATTCCATTGGTTACGGGAGGAATTCTGTGCCTCATTTGGCAATCCCAAAACTACTGGTCGCTCATCCTACCCTCCACGCTCTTATTTTATGGCTTAGCCCTTCTCAATGTAAGTAAATATACCTGGGAAGACTTACAGTATATGGGACTCGGCATGATTGCAGCAGGACTTCTAGCTTTCCTCTGGCCGAATTACGCTCTTCTTTGCTGGGGATTTGGCTTTGGTGTATTGCATATTTTGTATGGTCTTTCGATTTACCTAAAATACGAGAAGTGAAAAACTACATCGATGACCTCAACAAAGCCTTTGAAAGTCGGGTACGGTTAGGGATCATGTCCTTGCTGATGGTGCACGAAACCGTTGATTTTATCCTAGTAAAAGAATTCATGCAGCTTACCGATGGCAATATTGCCAGCCATGTTCAAACCCTTGAGAAACTTGGGTATGTCGAAGTAACCAAACAGTTTATTGGGAAAAAGCCACATACCTCGTACCGCGCTACAGAAGCTGGCCGGAAGGCCTTTAAAAATCACTTAGAAGCATTAGAAAATTTAATTAAACAATCCTCTTTATAAGTTCATTATGAAAAAGCTATTTAACTTACCAACAGGAGAATCAACCGAAACCTACCAAGCCTTCATCTTATCTCATACCGAGGAGCCCGAGGAATTAGAGCGTTTGTATCAACGAGATCGTCGACTCTTTGTAGCCGCTTTTGATGCGGTTTTTCCTCAAATTGCTCAGCAACCCATTGCACAAAGTTGGCAAGCTCGGGTACATCCACCCGCCCAACCCCCTTTGTTTTCCAACCCAACTGAAGCCATTTTTTGGGGTATTTCGGTATTTCTGGCCGGTGTATTGGTCAAGTTCCCGCAGTGGGTGGGCTGGAACCCTGAATTGTATTTAGCCAAACAACTAGGTTATATTATTTTCCCCTTTATCCTTTTGTTCTTTGCTTGGAAAAACCGAATTTCATTTCCCTTACTGGTGGCATCGGTCATCGTTTTGTTTGCCTCCGCCGTGTACATTCATCAACTCCCAGGCGATCTAAACGCAGATCCTCAAGCATTAACTTTACTGCACATGCCCTTAGCTGTTTGGGCCTTGGTGGGATTTATTTACTGTCAATCAGGACGCCAAACCATGGATTTCCTTCGATTCAACGGAGACTGGGTGGTGATGTCCACCTTGATCGGACTGGCGAGCGGATTATTCCTGGCACTTACCGCGGGTCTATTTCATTTGATCCGGATTGATATTGAACCCCTCATGGAGCGGTACATTTTGGTGTGGGGATTACCGGCGATACCTTTACTAGCTGCTTATCTCGTAGAATCGAATCCGGCTCTGGTTAGTAAAATTTCACCCTTGATTGCCCGCCTATTTACCCCTTTTGTTTTGGCGATGTTGGTCTTCTTCTTGATTGCCGTCCAGATCTCTGAATACAGCATTTATGATGATCGGGAATTTTTACTCCTTTTCAATTTGGTTCTTTTGGGTGTTATGGCGTTGATTTTATTTTCGTTAGGCGATACGGCTCGACTGAATACTTGGCAAATCGGTCTTTTATTGGGATTGTCCGTAGTTACCATCCTAGCCAATGGCATGGCACTATCTGCGATCATCCATAGGTCCATAGAAGGCGGCTTTACACCGAATCGAGTAGCCGTTACAGGGAGTAATATCCTGATGTTTATCCATTTAATTCTGATCACTCGAAATTTATTCTTTCTTGTACAAGGCACCCGTCAAGATTTAAATCAATCATTACGAGGATTCATTCCAGCTATTGGTTTGTGGGCCTTGGGCGTGGCTATTGTCTTTCCCTTGGTTTTTGGGTAAATTTAAATCCAACTTATTCCCCAAGAGTAATGAAATCTTTTTGGATCGGCTGTTTGATCGTATGTACTTCTTTCTTTGGACTTCGTGCCCAAAAGACCTACTGCAACCCCATGAATCTGGATTATGGATTTACCCCAATTCCTAATTTCTCTACGCAGGGGCGCCATCGAGCAACAGCCGATCCCGTAATGGAGTACTTTAAAGGCAAATATTACCTTTTCTCAACCAACCAATGGGGCTACTGGTGGAGCGAAGACTTAGTCCAGTGGAACTTTGTATCTCGGCGATTTCTCCAGCCTTACCACAAAGTCTATGATGAATTGTGCGCTCCTGCCACACTCGTCAAGGGAGACAGCCTGCTTGTCATTGGCTCAACCTATGCGAAGGATTTCACCTTGTGGTACAGCACCGATCCAACCACCGATACATGGAAAGAAGCGGTGCACGCGTTTGAGGCGGGAGCTTGGGATCCTGCATTTTTCCGTGACGACGACGGACGGATTTACCTTTACCATGGCTCCAGTAATACCTACCCTATGTATGGGCAAGAAATTGACCAAATATCGCTTCAACCCATTGGCGAGAGAAAAGATCTCATTCGCCTACACGATGATATCCACGGTTGGGAACGTTTTGGGGAAGCGCAAGACAATACATTTCTCAAGCCCTTTATGGAAGGCGCTTGGATGAATAAATACCAAGGGAAATATTATCTTCAGTACGGTGCACCCGGAACCGAGTTTTCAGGGTATGGTGATGGAGTCTATATCGGGGATAATCCACTTGGCCCTTTTCAATACCAACCTCACAATCCATTTGCGTACAAGCCCGGTGGATTTGCCCGAGGCGCTGGCCATGGAGCTACTTTGCAAGGACAGTATGGAAATTGGTGGCATATATCCACGATTGCGTTGGGTGTGAAAAACAGTTTTGAGCGTCGGCTGGGATTATGGCCTACCGCATTTGACTCCGATGGCGTTTTATTTACCGAAACAGCCTTTGGCGATTATCCTCACTACCTTCCAACGAAAACGTTCCAAAAACCCAATGACCTCTTTACAGGTTGGATGCTCTTAAATTATCAAAAACCCGTTCAGGTATCCTCTGCTTTACCTGGTTACCCTGCCAACTATGCAGTAGATGAAGATTTAAAAACGTATTGGTCGGCTACATCCAATCAAAAAGGTGAGTGGTTACAAACGGATTTAGGCCAAATTTCAACGGTTCGTGCCATTCAAGTCAATTACGCAGATCAAGACGTGGATTCAAGTTTTCTGGGGAAAATGCAGGGGATTTATCATCAATACCAAATTTTAGGGAGTCTAGATGGGAAAAAGTGGTTTATGGTTTTGGATAAATCAAAGAACCGAACGGACGTTCCACATGACTACGCAGCACTGAATAAACCCGTTCAAGCCCGCTACCTAAAAATAGTCAACCACCACATGGCAGCCGGAAAATTTGCCTTGAGCGGATTTCGAATCTTTGGTGAGGCCAATGTCCCAAAACCAAAAGAAGTGAAGGAGTTTAATGTTCTTCGTGGTGATCATGAACGGCGAAACGTTTGGATTAAATGGGCCAAAGACACCCATGCCACGGGATATGTAATCTACTGGGGTATTGCACCCGATAAATTATACAATTCGGCCATGGTATATGGAGCCAATGAGTATTACCTGCGGGCCCTTCACCGCGACATGCCGTATTATTTCCAAATCGAAGCGTTCAATGAGGCAGGCGTTGGAGGTCGTACCCCAGTAACCCATGTACCTTGATTTAAAGTTGGGCTATCCAAAAGTAAATCGGCATGCCAATCGTAATATTCACCGGAAACGTGACCGCCAGCGCCATGGGGAGATACAAGCCCGGATCGGAGGTGGGGATGGCAATCTTCATGGCAGCGGGTACGGCAATGTAGGAAGCACTTGCCGCTAGAATAGCAAACATAAATTGGCTGGAAACATCGGAGACTACATATCCACTCAGCCAACCGATCAAACATCCGTTGACCAACGGAAAGAAAATGGCAAAAAGTAAGGGAAACCACCCGTAAGCAAAAAAAGACTTGAGTTTTCGGCCACTGTGAATCCCCATATCCAATAAGAAAATGGCTAAAAAGCCTTTGAACAAGTCGGTTGTAAAAGGCTTGATCCCCTCGGCCTGTTTCGTGTCCGCAATAAAACCGATGATTAAACTTCCCAGGATTAATAACACACTTCCATTGGTAATGGAATGTCGAATTACAGAACCAATATCAAGCTTTTGATTGCTCTTGGGCTGATACAAACGAACCAACACCAAGCCCATGATGATCGCAGGGGATTCCATGAGTGCCATCACAGCCACCATATATCCATGAAAAGCATGTTGGTGCGCTTCCAAATAAGATACGGCTGTCACAAATGTCACCGCACTAACCGATCCATACGAAGCCGCCACAGCACCAGAATCTGCCAAACTTAACCGAGTTTTGAGAATGAAAAAGGCAAACCATGGAATAAGTGCAGACAACAGCAAACCAAAAATCATTGCCCCGGCAATTTCACCCGTGATGGGTTCATGCGAAAGTTCTTGCCCGCCTTTGAATCCAATAGAAAAGAGTAGATACAAGGAGATAAACTTGGATGAATTTGGCGGAATCTCCAAATCACTTTTCAGCGAAACAGCGACAATGCCCAACACGAAAAAGAGCAAAGCCGGATTGGTGACATTTTCAATCAGTAAATGATAATCCATGGTGTGTTTTTAAGGGTTACAATAATCACATAAGCCGGGATCTTCCTCTTGACGGCCATGTGGAAAGCGTTGTGTGGTGGAAAATTGACAGTGAGAACAAGACCAAACGGCCTCCAAAGCCGAACGAGTGGGTAGGCCACACCAAGAACAAGGTAAGCCAGCGGTGGTATGGCGAATCGAATACCCCGGGATAAGGCAGTTTGGACACCCAGACTGAAGCTGCTTTACCAAAACATGAGCTGCCTCTTGAATGACGGCCTGACGGGTCGGGTTCATCATGGCCCGCATATCCGTTAGGGCATAAACCCCACCAAACTGACTAAGATATGAGTGAAATTCAGCGAATAAAGTAGCTTCATCTTGAATTCCTTTACGCATGGGCGACAGTTCGGTTTCACTGGGCCGAAGAATGAGTCCATGACTTGGAAAACCAATGGATTGAGCAAATTGCCATAAATTTTCCCACGTTGAAAACCAACCGGATTGATAATTAGTGGATAAAGAAACTACCCGAGCCGATACTTCCCAAGCCTGTTCGTCATTTTGAAAGACGAGCCATTCTTCATCGGAAGGTAAGAATCCGATGGTCGGATGGGGTCCAAAAGAACCCTCAGAAGCAACCCAAAAGGTGATGTCCGGTCGGAGTTGGCGACCTAACGCTATTTTTTGTCGGGCTACATCCACCGGATTCCCCAGTCGAGGGCGCTCTCCAGAAAACGCCCCAAGGGCATCTGTGTCCATCGGCGCGGGAACAATCCAAGAAAACCCAAAAGCGTTAGATAGGATTGGACCAATTTGTAGCTCCTTCCCATGGGACGTGGCAATGCCCACGATTTGACCTACCCATTCCTTACTTTTTTCGAATGACATGATTAGGAGACGCCAATCGTTGAGCGACCAAGAGTAAGACAATAGAACCCGCTTTCCCCCACTCCGCAGACTCTAGCCAAGATAGCGCTAAGCCGAGAATTCCTATCGAAAAACAACCTAAAAAAAGAAACTTGTGCTTTATATCCATAATCTATTCCATTGAAAGGTCTGCTCGATAACAACTTACGCCGAAACAAAGGTCGATAGAATAGGATTATTATTTTTATTTATAATTAGAATGGACTACATAAGAAATTCTTATAATTCGGTTTTGTTTAGTTCGTCAATACAACGTTTGGAGTTACGAATCCAGGTTCCCTAGAAACATCTTGGGGAGGCCGGGAACCTATTTTCCATCAATATACTTACCCTAAGCGGCAAGAGGAGTCGGCATTACGCTAGGATATATGCACTTTTTCATCCAAAACTTGCTCTACGAAATGGTGGAGGGTGAATGTTTGTTCGGCCCCAACTTTTTGTCCAACCTGAGAGATCAGATACATCGTCAACCACACAAGGGCGCCAACAGGCATAGCCCAGAGCATCCAGGCGGAATGGCCTAACGAATACCGAACCCATCCATAGATCCCTAAAAAAAGCATTGCCAAACCGGTGACAGAGTACCCAAAGACAAAGGCAGCCCAGACAGAGGGATGCGGCCCATACATACCCCGAACCCACGTCCCTTGGTCTGTGGGTTCGAAAGAAATCTGCAATTGAGGCGACCAATAGTGCTGCTCCTCCGGTTTGACCCAGAGTAAGCCATGAGTTTTGTAAACTTTTCCATCGAGGCACGTTGGGCAAGAGGCCAATTGCCGATGAAAACGATCAACCAAAACATCTGGCGTAAAGGTCGAGAGTTGCTTGAAGCGAGGACGAACACGAAAGCTAGTCATTGATGCTATTTATTGAGGTAAGGTTTGTCCGCGAATCTAGGTATTTCTGGGGGCAAATTTCATGACCTAAAACAGGAATCCAAACCCAGTTAATCAACCTAAATCATTAGAATAGATAAACTTATCAAAATGTCTATCTTTGTGGGCATGAATTTCGGCGGGATTTTATCCGAATATCATCCATTAAATGAATTTACAGCAGCTAGAATATATTATCGCCGTGGACACCTACCGGCACTTTGCGCGAGCCGCTGAGGCCTGCCAAGTGACCCAACCCACATTGTCCATGATGATCCACAAATTAGAGGAGAACTTAGACATTAAAATTTTTGATCGCAGCCGCCAGCCGGTTGTCCCGACAGAAGTTGGAGAAAAGCTCATTGCGCAGGCTCGAATCATCGTGCAGGAAGCCAATCGACTGCAAGAAATGGTAGATGAAAGCAAAAACCGTATTTCAGGAGAATTGAAAGTCGGGATCCTCCCAACGATTGCGCCTTATTTACTTCCCTTATTTCTTCAGTCTTTTCAACAAAAATACCCTACCATTCGCCTAAAACTCGCGGAGCACATGACCGCGCCTTTGATCGAAAAACTACAACGGGGTGAACTCGATGCCGGAATTTTGGTTTTACCCGAACAAAACGCCCACTTATTTGAATATCCGCTGTACCAAGAGCCTTTCGTTGTGTATACTCCACGGACGTTCGACAAAGAATTTCTTTTAGCCGAAGACATCGACGTGCAGGATCTCCTCCTTCTCGAGGAAGGGCATTGTTTACGTTCTCAAATTCTTCGCTTTTGTGAATTACGTAAAAAACACGACAATCCGGTAGAATACACGTCAGGCAGCTTAGAAACTTTACGCTTTTTGGCAGATAAGCACTTAGGCATTACGATATTGCCCGCATTATCTATGGAACATTTGACCCAAGAGCAGTTGCGCAATATCAAATATTTTGCCCAACCGCAGCCCACCCGCCAAATCAGTTTGGTCACTCATCGGGACTTTGTAAAACGAAGAATGATCAACTTGCTAGCCGAGGAAATCCAGGCACACTTACCCGAATCACTAGAAAAAGAACCTGGAACAAACATTCCATTCTATGGATAATCCCAAGATACTTTAGTATTTTTTAAAGTGGATAAAATACAATCAACCAAATTTTATCCGTAATTTTGTATCGAAAGATCAATAAGCTAAAAAACCCACTTACATTCATGCCCCATTCAAAAATAGCTGGAATAGGCTTCTACGTCCCAGAACAAGTTGTTACGAATCAAGACTTAATGAAATTCATGGACACGTCCGATGAATGGATCCAAGAGAGATCCGGAATTCGGGAGCGTCGATATGGTATCAAAGGGAAAGAAACCCCTACAACCATGGCAGCCCATGCGACCAAAACAGCTTGTGAACGTGCCGGTATTTCGCCTGAAGAAATCGATTTTATCATTTTTGCTACCCTGAGCCCAGACTATTATTTCCCAGGCTGTGGGGTACTGCTTCAGCGTGAACTTGGCATTACGAAAACTGAAATTGGCGCACTGGATGTTCGAAATCAATGTTCTGGTTTCATATACAGCTTATCTGTGGCTGATCAGTTCATCAAATCAGGGATGTACAAGAACGTCTTAGTGGTAGGTTCTGAAATGCATTCCATGGGCCTCGATTTCACCACCCGCGGACGGAACGTGGCTGTATTATTTGGCGATGGTGCTGGGGCCGTGCTTTTGCAGCCTACGGAAGAAGAAGGAAAAGGAATTTTGACCACCCACCTCCACAGCGACGGAACGCATGCCGAGGAATTGGCGCTGCTATCTCCGGGGTCACATGGTGGCTACCATTTACCTGACATCGATTTTGGATTTCCAGATGCTGAATTAGGTGAAATTTTTGTTTACCCTAATTTATTGGAAAATAAGACCTACTACCCCAACATGAATGGCCAATTGGTTTTCAAAACTGCGGTGACTAAGTTTCCGGAGGTGATTCATGAGGCCTTAAAAAAGACAGGCTATACTCCCGCGGATATTGACATGCTGGTCCCGCACCAAGCCAACCTCCGCATCGCACAGTTTGTCCAAAAAACACTAGGTCTTTCGGATGATAAAGTGTACAATAACATCATGAAATACGGCAATACCACAGCCGCTTCCATCCCAATCGCCCTCTGCGAGGCATGGGAAGCTGGCAAGGTAAAAGAAGGGGATTTGGTCTGCTTAGCGGCCTTCGGCAGCGGTTTTACCTGGGGTTCTGCCTTGATTCGGTGGTAATCCATTCAACTTTCCAACAAAAAATCCCGGCGCTATACCGCTGGGATTTTTTGTTCGACCCCACGGCGGTGGCCTTTGATCATAACCTAGGGCGGTGGCCTTAATCATAACCCAGGGCGGTGGCCTTGGGCTATATACCAAAAAAACCGCCCTTTTGAGGCGGTCTTGTTAGGCTATTCAACTAGTATCCTTACCCTAAGAACGGATACCGATAATCCACTGGCGGAACAAACGTTTCTTTGATCGTCCGGGCATTGACCCAGCGGAGTAAGTTAAGCTTAGATCCCGCCTTGTCGTTCGTACCCGAGGCTCTTCCCCCACCAAAAGGCTGTTGGCCTACCACCGCACCTGTCGGTTTATCATTGATATAGAAATTACCCGCAGCATCCACCAATTTTCGCGTAGCCAATTCCAAAGCATAGCGATCCTGGGCGAAAATGGCACCAGTTAATGCATAAGGCGACGTTGTATTGACCAATTCCAACGTTTTCTCATATTGGGCATCTTCATATACGTAGATGGTCAAAACTGGACCGAAAATCTCTTCGCACATGGTTAAGGATTTTGGATTTTGGGTCAAAAGCACCGTGGGCTCCACAAAATACCCTTTGGACTTATCCCCATTTCCTCCGGTAACAACGGTCACGTCAGCGTCTGCCTTAGCCCGTTGTATGTAATTCATGATTTTATCAAAAGATCGCTCATCGATGACGGCATTGATGAAATTGGAAAAATCTTCGGTGCCACCCATCTTCATGCTTTTTAAATCTTCCACCAAATAGGCCTGGACTTGAGGCCAAATCGACTCGGGGACATAGGCCCGTGATGCGGCAGAACATTTTTGTCCTTGGTACTCAAAAGCTCCTCGGGCCAAGGCCGTAGCCAACGCTTTGGGATCGGCAGAGCTATGCGCCATCACGAAGTCCTTGCCACCCGTTTCTCCCACAATACGAGGGTAGGCTTTGTACCGGCTGATATTCGCGCCAATGGTTTTCCAAATGGTTTGAAAAACCGAGGTACTGCCCGTAAAATGGATACCCGCAAAATAGGGACTCTTGAAAATGATATTACCAGCCACTGGGCCATCCACATAGATCAAGTTGATCACGCCATCGGGCAACCCAGCCTCCCGGAAGATCTCCATGATCACCTGAGCTGAATATATTTGCGTGTAAGCCGGCTTCCAAACAGTTACATTTCCCATCAGGGCAGCACTTGCAGGCAAATTCGCGGCGATCGCGGTGAAGTTAAACGGCGTTAAAGCAAAAACAAATCCCTCCAATGGGCGATATTCCAGGCGATTCCAAACACCCGGAGACGAAGCTGGCTGTTCGGAGTAAATTTCTTGTAAATACGCTACATTGAATCGGAGAAAATCGATCAGTTCACATGCTGCATCGATTTCGGCTTGGTACGCATTTTTCGACTGCCCCAACATCGTGGCGGCATTCAATTTGGCACGGTACGGCCCGGCAATTAAATCCGCTGCCTTCAAGAAAATACTTGCCCGGTGTTCCCACGGCATATTGGCCCAAGCTGTTCGGGCTTTGAGCGCGGCGGCAATTGCTTGTTTTACATGATTTCCATTTCCCTCTGAGGCATATCCCAGTATATGGCCATGATCATGCGGAGGACGAAGTGCGATTTTATTTTCAGTATATACTTGTTCTCCTCCAATGTACATTGGAATCTCAATCACCTGAGCACGGGCGGCGGCAAGCGCGGCTTGGAGACGTTGACGTTCTGGAGAGTTCGGCGCATACGATAACACCGGCTCATTCACAGGTGTTGGGGTGTTGAAGAAGGCATTATGCATACAAAGGCGGGGTTTAGTTTGTTGAACAAAAGTACAAAAGAATGTTTATTTCAGATCAGGAAATCCAGCAGCTTGGAGGTGCTTTAGCCAAAATTCTGGCTCATAAATATCCCAGGCATGACAGCCAAAGGGTAATTTTCCAATCTCAGCTACTTGAGCGGAAGGACGATCTTCAATCGCAAAGGCCCGGGCCTCTCGCCAATTGGGCACCTGAACACGGCTCCAGTACCGATTCATTTCAATACAAAAAAAGGCATCCTCGTTGAAAAACGGGGAGGGGTTGGCCAAGTAATGTTGAATTTTTTGCGGATGTTGAATCAATAATTTCGAGAGCGTTGCAATTCGGCGGAGCGACAATCCGCCATTGCCCACCGTTCGTTTTAAGATAATTTCTGCCGGCTGATGTTGGCCATGCCGTGTTTCCATGAGATGAAACCACCGGGCCAATGTTTTTTTCATTTCCCACATCTTTTCTTGGAGGAAAGAGTCAAATTGAATTTCTGTGCGAAACGGAGCGCCGATGTAATCATACCCTTTTTCACACCAATCACGTAATTCATCCCGAAAAACAAACGCATCGGTTTGGTAAATCAGCATGTACTCGAACCGGGCAAATCGATCGTAAAATTCGGTAGAAAGCAGCAACGCATTGTAGGTAGCGGTGCTTTGGAAAAATGTATCGGGAAATGATTCAATCGAATAATGCCACGCTGGTTCAAGAAGAGAGTGTATATCCAACGATTCTGGCTTAATGAAACAAATGGGATAGTTTCCCAAAATGCGAAAAGCTTGCTGTATCGAGGCAATTTCTCGTGGGGTGAGATTCGACTTATACAACGGAATAACAACCGTCACTAATGTTTGTTCAGTACGCATGATCTACAATTGATTTTGCAAGTTCCGAATTTCTTCGGAGGATAACATCCTGCCAGGCTCAGGCATCAAACACGTAGGTGATTGGCCAAACCACCCGTACCGATGTCGAGCGACCCACTGATACACGGCATTCCGCCAGGGTCTGGGGATATATTTCCCAAAGCGCATCCAACGGTATCCGGGCAACGAGCCGAGGATATACAATACCGCATCCGATTCAGATAACCAATCCCCGGCGTACGTCTGGACCCAGACAGAATCCTGTTTTTGGGCAAATTGAGGGATTTCTTGAAGTGGGGCGAATCGAAAGTCCGCAGGGGAAGTTCGACGAACAACGAATTGAACGAATCGGTTGCAAAGCAAACAAACACCGTCGTATAGGATGATCATTTTCTACTTTAAAGAGATAAAATCATGTATGCTGTAACCTGCTTACTTAGTGAAACCCTAAAGTTAGTTCACAAAAAGGCAATTTAATGAATGTCAGGGCAAAATTTGGCCTATTTTATCTGTTTTACACTACTCCCCAAAAATCCGGCCGTGATCAAGTTTGAAAAAGGATAACCTAGCCAGTAGCCAATCTAGGTTGACCTGAGGCCTTATCAAGGATATGAATAAATTTTTATAGAAGTAGCTATAACCCAATTGACGAACCAAGTGGTCGGAGAGAATCGAAGAAAATGTTTGTATAAAATGGGTTAAATTTACCGTGAAAAGTTGTTTATTCGCGTATGTTTTCACGGTAAATTACTGATAAGGTGTGTCCGAGTATGATCAATCAAACAACAAAAAATCGAATAGAAGCGCTTCAAAACCAGTATATGGCATTGGCAAAAGGCAACGAATCTTTGCTAAAAGAGATAGCACTTGCCGAAATTCCCGAAATGGTTTATAACTCAAACGCCATAGAAAACTCAACGCTTACCCTAGAAGACACTGAAAAAATATTGGCAGGCGATACACTGAATCGTAAAGTAAGTGTACGTGAAATATATGAGGCAAAGAATTTAGCAAAAATTACTGAAACCCTACTTGAAAAAAACAATCATATCCTCCATATCAAACTCATCTTGGATCTACACAAAACCCTGCTTCGAGATATAGACGACAGTATTGCAGGGCGTTTTCGCAGAGGCAAAGAGTGGGTGCGTGTGGGAAATCACTTAGGAGCAAACCCCCAATTTGTACCTACTTTAATGCAAGAATTGGTGGATGATTATCATAAAAAAACAAAAGACTATTTTTTAGATGCAATAGGTTACTTTCACGCAGAGTTTGAAACTATTCATCCTTTTGTTGATGGAAACGGACGTATGGGAAGGATCCTAATCAATTTGCAGTTAATGAATATGGGATTACCTCCCATCATTATTCAAAACAAGAACAAAAACACTGAATATTATCCATTATTTTCACAATACCAATCCACAATGAAGTTCGCTAGCTTTACAGCCTTATTTGCTGTATTGCTACAAGAAGCGCTGCATAAACGAATAACTATTCTTACCGCAAAAAAAATTATTCCCCTATCAGTTTGGGCTGCTCAAAACGGAGTGAAAGCAAATGTAGCAGCTAACAAAGCTAAACGGCAAACGATACCCGCTTTTCGAATGCGTGAAAAATGGATGATAGAACAAGATTATACATTTTCTGAATTTTGAGTAAGCAATTTAGAGAAATAGTAGAGGAACAATGAATTGCCCAAATGGATTTAATAATTTTATAAAAACACCTTAACTGGTCTAGTTTTTCAGCGAAAATAGCAGTCCTTCCTAGAATTGAGCGATCTGGGCCGGAGATAAAAAAGCCGGAAATTTTCATTCCCGGCTTTCTATTTTATCCAATCAACAAATCCCAAGGCATCCGAGATAAAATCAGCAGCAAACCTGCCCCAAAGAAAATCATCGTGAACTTGAATTTCTTTCCGTGTCCTACTGCTTTCTTGGATTTTGCATTCCCAATGGTCACCAAAACAGCTGCGATGATGTTGGTGGTCGGGTGTTCGATGATGGCTTTGCGAAGCGCTCCATTTTTCATGGTAGCACCCATATCGGCAAAGGCCGTTTCCGCCAATGGAGAAATCGCGAGCAATACCAAGCCCAATAAAAGCATGGTATGGGTAGAAATCAAGGCGAATAAGTTAACTTTCCGATTTGATTCTTCAAAGACTTTTTCGGATGTTGATCCAATGATTCCTTGAATGGTAGCCCAAAATAAAAGGGCTAAGGCTAAAAATGCCAAGTAATGATGAAAGTTTTTGATCAGATTGTAAAAGTCCATAAGTTTGATGCGCGTTACATGTCAAAAGTTAAAAGTCCAAATTTACCCATAAATTACTAGAAAAAACAACATAGTCCATCCAATGACCCTACAATCCGTCGCTAAAAACAATGCGTATACCCTCCATCCTTCTAGGCTTCCCTCGTTGTCTAAGGTCCGGCAGGTCAGCATACGCAAACGGTGGGCGAAGGGAACGTGTGCGGGTGGGACACTTTTTCGATTTAAAAAGGGGTATAGAGTATGAAGGCAAGCCGGAGTCATTTCCAAATCACCTACGTCAGTTTAGCTGGGGCTATGGTACTTTTATACCTGGTCTTTTCCCCATTATTTCATTTGGGATTTCATCTACTTTTTGGCTTTCAATCGTTTGGATCCATCACCTACCTCGGTCAAGCTATGACCCAAAAACAAAAAACAGAATTACGCTCCACCCATACAAAAGCGTTAGCTAAAGTGGAACGATTTTGGGGAGTACCTCAAGCCCAACCGCAACTGGTGATTTGCGTGAATGAAGGCCAATTTCGCTCCATCTGCCGTCAAGCTGAAGGGGCAGGCTGTAGCTTGGGTACGCCGATGGGTTCTTGGGTGGTTTTATTGGAGCAAGATACCGATGTTCTGGCCCATGAACTCGCCCACAGCGAAATGATCCACCGTTGGGGCTATTGGACGACTCGGCTGAAAATCCCGACGTGGCTGGAAGAGGGCATTGCTTTGCAAGTAGATGACCGTTTCGTGCATGCCGCCGATTCCGTGAGCCGTTATGAAGATTTTGACATGGAATGGCAGGTTATGACTTTCGGCGGACGGTATAGTCCTCAACTTGCTGACATCAGTCGAGCGCGGGATTTTTTTCGAGGTAGCGAAACAGAGGTTCGGTTAGCTTACCTTACCGCAGGCCGGCAAGTGAGCCAGTGGTGGGCCTCAAACGGGCGGCAGGCCATTTGGGACGTAGCGAATACCTACCGCCAACGAACTTGGTGGGAGGTTATGACCAACGGAACGACCGTCGATGCCAAACTGTTGGCCCCAAAGCAGCAATAGCTCGCTTGTGCGCAGGTGTGGGATAGCCTGCATTCGTATCCCAATGGTATTCTGGGTGCTGTTCGTGCAGGCGCGACATGAGGTCATCTCGGTACGTTTTAGCCAATATGGAAGCCGCCGCAATGGAAGCAAATTTCCCATCTCCTTTCACAATGCAGGTATGCGGAATCCCAGGATAGGGAGTGAATCGGTTGCCATCTACGAGTAAATGTTCGGGACGCGTATTTAGCTGATCCACTGCGCGGTGCATTGCCAAGAAAGAGGCCTTTAAAATATTGATTTGATCGATTTCTTCATGGCTGGCTTCTGCAATTGCCCAAGCCACCGCCGAAGACAAGATCACAGCACGTAATTCAACCCGAAGCTCTTTGGTGAGTTGTTTGGAATCCTGCAACAATGGATGAGAAAAGTCGCTAGGTAAAACGACCGCCGCCGCCACAACGGGCCCCGCCAAACAACCACGGCCCACCTCATCGAGACCCGCTTCCACTACTGTATGATTATACCAAGGACGTAACATGCGACAAAGGTAGAATTTTTGGGGATTTCCCAGCCCATTTGGTTATCTTTGTCCCTGCATTAATTCTCTCAAAACGTACCAAAGTGACTTGGACTGACTTGATCTCTGCCCTTTTTTTACTGGCCCTTGGTCTCCAAGTTGTTTTTTACTTGGTGATGTTTTCCCCATTGGCCTTCTACAAACCCACACCCGTGGAAGAAGAAACTACCTCATGGCCCGGCGTCTCGGTCGTCGTGGCGGCATGGAATGAATTATTTAATTTAGGTGAATTAATTTTGTTATTGGAAGCTCAAGACTATCCTGATTTGGAGATTATCCTCGTCGATGACCGTTCTTCGGATGGGACCTATGACTTTCTTCTCTCGGACCTTGCCCCTTTTCAACGTACTAAGTTTGTTCATATTGATGCCCTCCCAGACCATTTTACCGCGAAAAAGTTCGCTGTGACTATGGGAATCAAAAAGGCTAGTAAAGAGATTGTTTTGGTTACCGACGCCGACTGCCGGCCTGTATCCGACCAGTGGGTCAAGCAAATGGTTCAGCACCTGGGAAACAAAGATGTTGTCCTTGGCTTTTCGCCCTATTACGGGTTCCAAGGATTACTGAATGCGTTCATTCGGTATGAAACCTTCCAAACCGCCGTTCAGTACATGGCTTTTGCCTTAAGTGGTGTTCCTTTTATGGGTGTAGGGAGAAATTTAATGTACCGAAAATCTCTGTTTTGGCGGAATAATGGTTTTGCGAGTCATTATGCCTTATTAAGTGGTGATGATGATTTGTTTGTAAACGAGTCGGCAAACCGCCAAAATACAGCCGTATGCCTGGCTCCCGAAACCCACGTGTATTCGATGCCCAAATTGACCTACCAGTCCTGGTATAAGCAAAAACTTCGGCATCTGTCGGTAGGCAAACGGTATAAACTGCGGGATCAACTCCTTTTGGGGTTGCTTTGGTTTAGTCAAATCATCAGTTGGTTATTTTGGATACCGGCGATGTTCGTCCCCGCACATTGGTTTCAGACTCCAGACTGGGCCCGTTTCCCAAATGACTGGACAGCCGCGCAGCCTTGGCTATCTAGTCCTCACGTACCCGATTGGGTGCGCTTTATCTTGGGCCTAGGTGTATTTTGGATCCTACTCAAATGGATATGGCTCGCCCAGATGAACAAAAAACTTGGCAAAACTTTAAACTCGTGGAAATTGATTGGCTACGACGCACTGTATGCGACCTACCTCCTCGTCTTTGGCATCATTACCCTACTTTCGAATCCTAAAAAACTAAAATGGCGATGACCGATTTCTCCATTATTCCGAAATATTTTCCTGATTTGACTAATCGACAAACGGAGCAATTCAAGGAACTCCATGCGTTATACACGCATTGGAATGCCCAAATCAATGTCATTTCACGTAAGGATATGGATAATCTTTACGAAAAACACGTGTTGCATTCCTTGGGCATTGCGAAAGTTTGTCCGTTCACGTCTGGGACTGAAATCCTAGATGTCGGCACGGGTGGTGGATTTCCGGGCATTCCCCTTGCCATTTTATTTCCTGAAGCGCAATTTCATTTGATGGATTCGATCGGAAAAAAAATCAAAGTAGTGCAAGAAGTAGCCACAGCCTTGGAATTGACTAACGTTCGTGCACAACATGAACGTGCAGAAAAAGCGGACGGCATCTATGATTTCGTTGTAAGCCGAGCCGTCACACGATTGAGCCCGTTCATGAGCTGGATTCAAAATAAATTCAGCAAAAATCACTTCAATCGATTAGACAATGGCGTTCTTTACTTGAAAGGAGGCGATTTGGAGGAGGAATTAGCGGAGGTTAAACGTACGAAGAAAGTTTTTGACCTAACCGATTACTTCGAAGAGCCTTTCTTTGAAACTAAAAAAGTGGTCTACGTACCCAACAAATAACATGGCAAATTCATTTTCAGCGAGTTTTTTACTCAACCCTTTGTTTCCAGACACCATTCAATTTCAAGAAAAGGGAGTTTCATTCATTGTGAAGAAGCTTTTCACTTCGAGCGAGCATTTTGTGTTTTATGGAGATATTGCCGGCGTTGAAATCCAAGCGGGCATTTTCTTCGCTGACATTTCCATCAAAGCTAAAGCGCGGGAAGAACAAATTTTGATTCGAAATTTCACCAAAGGCGATGCCCGACGGGTCAAGGATTTAATTTTAGCCAAATCGCCCAACTAAGAAACTGATAATCAAGGAACCGGAATTTATTTTTAAAAAAAATTCCATTTTCTATTGACAAGCGCCCAAAAACACCTTATTTTTGCACCACGTTAAAATTCCCGAATAGCTCAGTCGGTTAGAGCATCTGACTGTTAATCAGAGGGTCGCTGGTTCGAGCCCAGCTTCGGGAGCAAAAGCCTCAGAGAAATCTGAGGCTTTTTTTTATTTACCCCCATGGCATCTGACTGTTCATCAGAGGGTCGGTGCGGTTCGACGCTTCGATTCGAGCCCAGCTTCGGGAGCAAAAGCCTCAGAGAAATCTGGGGCTTTTTTTATTTTCCCCCATGGCATCTGACTGTTCATCAGAGGGTTGGTACGGTTCGACGCTTCGACGGTTCGACGGTTCGAACCCAGCTTCGGGAGCAAGTTCAAAAGTAAAAGGGTTATACTTTGATAGTTATGACCTTTTTTATTTGGCATTAGAGCATAATGTACATATATTTGTACATATATTTGTACAATAATGCTAACTACAACGCTTTCTGACTTCCGTAAAGACATTAAAAGTTACCTTGATCAGGTTACTCAAAGTTTTGAAACCCTAATTATCAATCGTGGAAAAGACACCGGTGTTGTTGTCATTTCCTTAGAAGAATACAATTCATTAAAAAGCACCCAGCACGAGCTGTCCTCCCGTATAAATCAGCAGCGCTTGGATGAATCAATTGAGGCATTGAAATCAAACAAGAAAATGGAAAAAAAACTAGATGATTAATGAAGTTTGTTTTTACAGAACTATCCTGGGAGGATTATCTATATTGGCAAAAAAATGATAAGCAAAAATTGAAACGAATCAATGAATTGCTAAAAGATATCTCTCGAAATCCACAACAAGGTCTTGGAAAACCGGAGCCATTAAAATTTAATTATGCAGGTTTCTGGTCAAGAAGAATAGATGAGGAACACCGATTGATTTACAGAGTCGTTGATGATGAGATTCAAATTGCGAAATGCAGGTATCACTATGATTAAGCAGAACTCTCCTCAAGGAAACCCTTGAAGTTCACCCCATCCAAGGATTTGGCGCCATCGAAATTGGCAAGCATCAATTCAAACACGTTGAGAACGGCCGTCTGGAGGTGGGTACCTTCCAATTTTTAATGATATGGAAGTTGGAACACGGCAAATGGAAAATCTCACGCGTGGTCAGTTACGAACATTAATATGGAATGAACTCGACAGTCTGTATGAGCGATTTAACAAAACTAAAAAATTTTGGCCCCTACATGGTCAAAATAATGCAATTAATCGATATTCACTCCCAAGACGATCTGCTAGCCGCCGACTATAAACGTATTCAAGAAAAACTCATCCAAAAAGGAATCAAACCCCACCTATCCATATTCTATTCTATCGAAATGGGACTTCAAAACCGAAATTGGCTGGATATCTCCCCCACTGAAAAAAGGGCGATTCAGAAGATTTTGAAACGCTAGCATGGTCCATTTATTGCCCAGCATACCTCTTTCATTTTTCCTAGTCAGGACATGTTATGACATTCATCATTCATAATTTTTTAGACATTTTCATCCCCTCTCACTCATCTCTCCACTCTTCCGTCAATTTTTCGTAGATTACGAAGATTTATTCTTGACCTAACCAACGAACATGAGACTCTTTCAGGCTGCCCTTGAATTTCCCCAGCGACAAGCTGTGGTTGAAGGCCAACAGGCGTATACCTACCAACAACTTTGGGATGCCTCTGGCGCTATTGCCCAAACTCTGCTTCAAGATCGACAAGATCTTCACGAAGCCCGAATCGCCTTTATCTTAGATCCCTCTTTTCACTATGTAGCCGTCCAATGGGGCATTTGGCGAGCGGGTGGCATCGCTGTGCCGCTATGCGTAAAACACCCCTATCCGTCTATTCAGTATGTTTTGGAGGATACAGCGGCCGAGGCATTGGTCTTCTCTGCTTCGTATAGCGACCTTATCTCACCCGCATTTCAAGATTTCCCCATTCGACCGATTCCCATCGAAACCATTCCCACTGGGATTTCCGTTCAGCTTCCTGTTCCTCAGGAAAATCGGCGTGCGATGATTTTGTATACTTCCGGCACAACCGGAAAACCCAAAGGGGTTGTTACCACCCACCAAACAATTTGGTCCCAAGTACAATCACTCATTTCTGCGTGGGAATGGACAAACAACGACCATATCCTTAATGTCTTACCTCTTCACCACGTACATGGGATCATCAACGCGCTAACCTGTCCGTTGGCTGTGGGGGCTACCGTAGAGTTTTTGCCCAAATTCCATGAAATGGCTCTATTTGATCGGTTTGCCTCCGGACAAATCAATATTTTCATGGCTGTACCAACCATTTATTTCAAACTTATTGCCGCCTTTAAAGAAATAAATCCCAACCAACAAATCAAGCTTTCTCAGGCGATGCAGAGTTTTCGATTGATGGTATCAGGTTCTGCCGCATTGCCCATTTCCACCCTAGAACAATGGAGAGAAATTTCAGGACATACCTTATTGGAACGATATGGCATGACCGAGATTGGCATGGCCGTTTCGAATCCGCTTCATGGCGAACGGCGGCCTGGATGTATAGGGATTCCTCTACCTTTGGTTGAGGTTCGACTAGCCGACGACCAAGATAACCCCATCTTTGATGGACCGGGAGAGATTCAGGTGAAAGGAGATACCGTCTTCCAAGAATATTGGAACAAAACCAAAGCTACCGAGGAATCCTTCGCCAAGGGCTGGTTTAAAACTGGGGATGTGGCTGTCATTGAAAATGGCTATTACCGTATTTTAGGACGAAACTCGGTGGATATTATCAAAACAGGAGGTTACAAAGTATCTGCCTTGGAGATCGAGGAAGTTTTACGACAAAGAGCCGATATACTGGACTGTGCCGTGGTTGGGATCCCGGATGATGAATGGGGGGAAGTCATTGGCGCCGGCGTAGTTGCGGCCAATCCCAACCTTGATTTAGACGAGCTTACGTCTTGGCTCAAACAACGAGTGCCTAATTATAAGGTTCCTAGAAAATACCTTGTCCTAACCGACCTCCCCCGAAATGTCATGGGAAAAGTGACGAAACCTGATCTTCTTAACCTATTTCTCTAAATGAAAATATACGGTACGGCATGGCTTGCGTTCTGCTTTTTACTCGGAAAAACCTTAGGCACTCTTTTGGGAAAATCGATTGGGTTGGAAAGTGACGTAGGAGGCGTGGGATTTGCCATGTTATTTTTGATGATCGGCCAAGCGTATGGTTCAAAAATGGCCTGGTTTACTCCGGAAACACAGTCGGGCATTCGCTTTTGGAGTTCCATTTACATTCCGGTTGTGGTAGCTATGGCAGCATCCTCCAACGTACACGGCGCGCTGGCTGGCGGTTTTGGAGCAGTTATCTTGGGTGTAGTGGTTACGTTGGCGGCCTTTTCGTTGGTTCCTTTACTTTCAAAATTGGGAAAATAATGGAACATATTTTTCGGGAGGTAGTCGAATCCAATGGCTTACTCAGTGCGTTTGTGGTGGTTGGATTGATTATGGCTTTCAGTTTTTGGATTTCCAAAATCATGCACCACCGGATTCCCGCCGTGGCGTTGGCGGTTTTTCTGGGGTTAGTACTCGCGCTTTTAGGTAAAAAAAAGGGATTGAGTGACCTTCCGATGTTTGGTGGACTTGCGCTTTTGGGGGGATCGATGTTTCGAGATTTCACCATTGTGGCAACGGCGATGGGCGCCGATATCACCAAAATAAAAGAGGCCGGTTTAGCCGGTGCGGTATCTCTAGTTGTGGGCGTCCTCCTTTCTTTTTTTCTGGGCGCTGGAATGGCTTGGATGTTGGGATACACCGACCCGAAAGTCATGGCAACCCTTGGCGCCGGCGCTTGCACCTACATCGTTGGGCCGGTAACTGGGGGCGCATTGGGTGTGAGCTCTGACATCATGGCGATGAGTGTGGCCATCGGATTGGTCAAAGTCATTGTCACCACTCTCATTACCCCATGGGTAGCCCACGCTATTGGACTGAACAATCCCAAAACAGCCATGGTGTATGGCGGTTTGCTAGGCACAACCAGCGGCGTAACTGCCGGATTAGCCGCAACCGACGAGAAACTGGTACCGTATGGGGCTTTGACGTCAACGTTTTTTACCGGTTTAGGTTGCCTGTTGTGTCCTTCCGTTTTATATTTTGTTTTAGTATTCCTGACAACCAACCCATAATTTTTATGTCAAAATCTATTTTCCAAGACCTTTTACATCAGAACCAAGTCAGTTGCGGCTATACGTTCAAAAAAATTTCATCCGAAAACCTATCCATGCGCTTGACACCCGAAGCCGCCTCGGTGGGCTTTATGTACCGCCACATTGGGGAAATTATGCACCTCATGAGTCAATTTTTTGGAATCCCGACAGAAGTTAAAAACTCCACAATGGGTTTTCAAGACGAAGGGCAAGGAAACAACATGGGCGAAAATCAACAGCTCGTCGAAGAAGGATATGCCATCTTGCAAAAAATCATCGACTTAACAGCAGATGACAAATGGGCGGAGCTGGTCGAAACTCCTTTTTTTGGAACCCTATCTAAAACACGTTTATTCTCCCATATTTTATACCACAATGCCTATCATGCTGGTCAAATTGCGTTGACATTGAAACGAGGGGAATTATAAAATCATTTTGATTCCTACCCATGATATTTTTAAGGTATAAGGAGATTTACATTTCCCTATACCTTAATTTGCCCTTATCTACTCCAATTTTCAATAGACATACCCCTTTTAATGAAATCAATAACGGAATAAGTGCCTATTCAAATCAGCGTTTGTACTAACAATCCGAAGCGAAAGAGTATTGCGAGCAACATTTACTTAAGAGGTTTGCTTAAAAAAAATCCAGACCATCTAAAAAATAGTCTGGATTTTTCTATCAAGGCAACAGCGTATCAATCATCCCGGCGACCTAAAAACATCATCACGTAGTAGGCCAAGTTGGCTACAGCGCCCAAGGCACCGACTACGTAGGTCATGGCAGCCCATTTCAAGGCATCTTTGGCCATGGCGTGTTCTTGGCGGTTCACCATATTCCGAGATTCCATCCATTTCAATGCCCGATTACTGGCATCAAATTCTACCGGCAACGTAATCAATGAAAAGGCTGCCAGGGCGGCATTGGCTACGATCAAAACCATTAAAATCAAATTACCCATCGCACTCCCTTGGGAGATCATGTAAAAACCGCCCATAAACAAGAAGGTATTCGCCATGCCCATCAATTGGGACGCGACATTGACGATCGGCACCATGGCTGAGCGCATCCTGAGCGCCGAATAAGCGGTCGCATGTTGAACGGCATGACCGCACTCATGGGCAGCTACCGCGGCGGCCGCGGCACTTCGGCCGTGGTACACATCGGTGCTTAAATTGACCGTTTTGTTCATCGGATTATAATGATCCGTTAACTGACCCTCCACGTGTGTAATCTTCACATCGTAAATGTTGTTGTCGTGCAACATTTTTTCGGCTATCTGAGCTCCAGAAAGACCATTATACAACCCTATGCGAGAATATTCCGCAAACTTTCTTTTTAACTTGGAAGATACGTACCAAGAAATGGCCATGAAGACCACACTGATAATGATAATACCTGACATAACTTATTCTGACTAGTTTACAATATGAAACAAAACGAAAAGAACCTCTAGTTCGTCTATCCGACCGTCTTTTGATCAACGGCTGTGTTACGGGATGGAGCGAACGAAGCAAGGATAAAACCTAATCCCCCAAAAATAACCACCAACGCCAACCCAATCATGGTGTGTAAAAACGTCGCCAAGGCAATACCATCCGATTGGCTTAACCCGTACAAGACCACGATTTGGCCAACCAAAAAATGATAACTGCCAATACCCCCTACGGTAGGAGCCGCCATCCCGATAGTTCCCATCACTAAAATAGTTAAGACGGCCAAATAAGACAAATGTTTCGTTTCAGGAAGTGCTTGACATAAAAAATATGTCATCAAATAATACATCACCCAAATAATGACTGTATGCAAAAAGAAAGCACCTGGCCGTTTCATCCGGAAAATCCCACTAAATCCATCCCATAAACCCAGAAGCCACGCCCACACTTTAGCCAGGAATGGATTGGCTAACCAACTTTGTCCAAATCGCCGTACAATAATGTATCCGACAACCAACAGCCCCACGCCCCCAACGCCTACGCCCATCACTAAGCCGGGCGAACGGAATTTTTCGCCAGCCAATTGCCAGAAAAAACCCTGAATTCGATCAAACTCAAGCAATAAGTTCAAAACAATTAATAAGGCTAGAATCACCACATCCATCAGACGCTCAGCCACTACCGCGCCAAACGATTTTTCAAACGGCACTTGTTCCATTTTAGCCAAAGAACCACAACGCGCCAATTCTCCCGCCCGGGGCAAGACTAAATTAATCAAGTAACCAATCAATACGGCTAAAGTCGTTCGGTACGTGGAAGGATTGTAGCCACTCGGTTCAATCAACAACTTCCAACGATAACCGCGGGAAATGTGGGCAATGAGTTGGACCAATGCGGTTAAAAACACCCAAGTATAGTCGGCGGATTGAAATTTCGCGCCAAGATCTTGAAGGTCAATATCCTTGAATACAAAATACAATAATCCACCGGCTAGTGCCAATGAAATGAGGTACTGACTGATTTTTTTGAGGTTCATAGGAAAGAAATATTAAGGAATCAGACGATTATTTTCGTCCGGAAAAACCAAGGTTGGCTGATGCTGGGCCGCTTCTTCGGGTGTCATCCAAGCATAGGCAATAATGATCAGGATATCGCCCACTTGAGCTTTTCGGGCAGCAGCGCCATTCAGACAAATAGTCCCCGAATTACGCTCGCCCTTGATCACATAGGTTTCAATCCGCTCCCCATTGTGGTTGTTGACGACCTGTACCCGCTCGTTGGGCTGAATTTGAGCTGCCTCCAACAATGCCTCATCAATGGTAATACTCCCAACATAATTTAGCTCAGCTTGGGTAACCTTGACGCGGTGAATTTTAGATTTAAAAATGTTCAAATACATAGATGAAGTCCTTATAAATATAGTCAAGCAAAAATACGAGTAAATTCATCGGAAACGAAATAAACCCGACTTTGACCGAAGCTAGTCCAAAAATTCCTAACTTGACTTGTATATTGAAAGTTACCGCTATGGACCAACATCCCGACATCCGATGGAAACAACGGTATGAAAACTTCATCCGAGCACTTCAGCGTCTAAATGAGACCGCCTCGATGGATCTTCGTTTTGTATCTATACTGGAATTCGAAATTGAAAACAGCGATGTCCCATACGTTGTTAATCTAATACAGTATGAACAAATCACCTCACCTACGCTTCGAGAACACATCGACCGGGTGGGTAAAGTATTTTATAAAAACAATGAAACTATTAATCACCGGCGGGACCGGATTACTGGGTAGAAGACTCACCCAACTTTTGCAGAAACGAGGCCATGAGGTAGCGATCTTAAGCCGAAACCCGCGTCCAGGATCTGCCATACCCCAATTTCGGTGGGACATGGAAACGGGCTGGATTGATCCAGAGGCCTATACCTACGCCGAAGGCATCATTCATTTAGCGGGCGAAGGTATCGCCGACCAACGCTGGACCGACGATCAAAAACAGCGCATCATCAACTCGCGCGTTCAACCCATCCAATGGCTGGCCTACGACTTATCGACATTAGGCATTACCCCGAAGGTTTTTGTTTCAGCATCTGCCATTGGGCTGTATGGAGGTGATCGCGGGGAGGAACTCTTAGACGAATCATCTGCTTACGGAGACGACTTTTTAGCCACGTGCACCCACATGTGGGAAACGGCAGCAAATGACCTGAATGCACACCGCAAGGTCCATGTACGGGTGGGAATTGTTCTTGCCACGCAAGGTGGCGCACTGCCCAAGATGGCACTCCCTGTGAAATATGGCGTCGGAGCATCGCTTGGCTCTGGGAAACAATGGATGTCTTGGATTCATTTGGACGATGTTTGCCAGTTTTTCATCGAAGCTATTGAAAATTCATCATGGCAAGGTCCTTACAACGCCGTCGCTCCGAATCCCGTTCGGCATCGAGATTTCTTGCAAGTGCTCGCCCAAACCTTGAAAAAACCCGTGTGGCTACCTGCTATTCCTTCATTTCTTCTACGTTTAGCTTTGGGAGAAATGGCGATCGTTGTGACAGGCTCTGCGCGGGTACAATCACGTCATCCAGAAACCATTAATTGGCAATTCCCAACACTTGACAAGGCATTAACCAACCTTTATCCCACGTCTTGAGTAAAAAAACGATCTCACGAGATAGAATTTGATAAAAGTAAAAGGGGCTCCGATTCATATGGTTGAATGGATGCCCCTTTTACTTTAAATGTATCGCTTAAAAAAGTACTTTTTTAAGGAAATTATTCTCGTCCTCTCCTTTCCCTTTCTTCTTCCGCTCTTCGCGGCGAAGTAAAATCCGTTGCTTCACCCGCATCCAGCGTTCATACAAACCTGATTCCTTCAGAAAATCCCACACGGGCGGTTCCTGACTTTGTTCTTGCTTAATTTTAACCTCCAAAGGATCGTATTTCATTCCAGTACACAAGCAATGAGCACGGTTAGTCCGGTTTAAAATATCGTAGTTTACACAACTGGAGCAGCCCTTCCAAAAATCATCCGTTTTGGGGAGTTCAGAAAAAGGCACTGGAATGTACCCAAGTTCCGAGTTAATTTTCATTACGGCCATGCTGGTGGTCAAGCCAATAATTTTTGCCTCCGGGTATTTACGCCGAGAAAGCTTAAAAGCCTGTTCTTTGATTTGTGTGGCAATCCCACTTTTTCGGTGCTCTGGATGAACAATGAGGCCCGAGTTTGCGACAAATTTGCCATGATCCCAAGTTTCGATATAACAAAACCCTACCCATTGCCCTTGCCGTGTGGTGCAAATGATGGCCTTTCCCTCTTCCATTTTTTGAATGAGGTATTCGGGAGAACGTTTGGCAATACCCGTTCCTCGCGCTTTCGCACTCGATTCCATTTCATCGCAAATGGTTTGCGCAAAGTGATAGTGCGAGGCATCCGCCAATTGCACAAGATAAAGACTCGAAGTGAATAAGTTCTGTGTATTCATCGTCGTTTTATTGGGCAGCTGCCACAAACAGGGAGACGCTGTATCCGATTATGTAAAGGTGAGAAAAATGGGAAAGGATAGGAGGCAATCTGCCTAATGATTAGGCCATAGACTTGCCAGCTTGGGTCCTTGCGGACCTAAGTCGTCGAAAAAAGGGCGATATGGGCAGACGAACGTGTTGCATGGTCAAAATAACGATGCAAATATACAGGTATTCCCTATTTTCTAACTTTTTTTTCTATTTTTCTTTTCGTGCCTCGTTTGGGAAAGGAGTAGATAAGATTCCAAGCAATGTCTGGATGCCCTGGAAATAATGTCCAAGCCTTAAATTCTCATTGGCAGCATGTTGGTTATTATCGGCATTCACGGTGGGAACAATGATAGCAGGCACTTGCAATTGTGCCACAAATGGCGCGATAGGAACAGATCCACCCATAGTCGGAATTTCGACGATCGGGGTAGCATGGACTGACTGCACCGCCGTCCGGATCCACGCACTGACGGGCCCATCCATAGCAGTCCCGAAGGCTTCATAGCCACGTTGTACCGTCAAAGATGCCAATTTGCTATGCTTCATTCGCACGTCAACCGATGGCGACTGATCGGGTACAATATGGAAACCTTGCGTTTCGATATGGCGCCGGACTTTCTGAACTAACGCCTCTGGCTTGGAGGCCATAACCGTCCGGATATCGATTTCAATCACCACTTTATCCGGAATCACAGTACCTGCAGCAGAGCCTATTTGTGCTGCTTGGATTCCTCGAATATTCAAAGAGGGATAGAGCAATGACTCCTGGTAGGTTGCCCCAACTCGTTCTGGAGTTTGAACTCCCAAGCGTTTGTTCAACGCAGGAATATCATCCGGTACTTGCCGAAGCCGCGCCAGAACTGCCTGACTAGGTGCAATACCCTCATAGTATCCTTTCACTAAAACACGCCCTTCTTCGTCCTTTATACTTTGAATCAAACGAGCTGCGGTGAATACTGGATTAGGAGCATAATTTCCAAAATGGCCACTATGCAGCGGTGTGGCCGGTCCCCAAACCGTAAGCGTTAGGGTAGTAATGCCGCGGGCTCCGTACGTCAAGGTAGGCGCCTGACTTGGGTGAGCCGGGCCGTCCAATATCAAAAGTATGTCCGACTGAAGATCCGCTTTATGCTGTGAAATAATGCCGGGCAACGAGGTAGAGCCTTGTTCTTCCTCAAAATCAACCAAGACTTTGAGGTGATAGGACAATTCGTTGCCTTGAGCTTTCAAACTAGCCAAAGCCGCCAATAACATCACCCCCGGACCCTTATCGTCCGATACTGCACGCGCGAACAAACGCCAGTCGGGATCGATATCGCCTTGCAGCTTCTCTAACGGTAGAACATCCCACCCACCACCAGGCAGCGGGCTTTTTAATGTAGCGAGATAAGGACTTTCTTGTTGCCATTCCGCGGGCCGAACAGATTGTCCGTCGGCATGAAAATACATCATGACCGTAGGAGCCTGCGGATTTTTGCATTTTTTCTCCAACAACAAGACCGGTTGCGTGGGTGTAATCAACCGAAGACTTTCAAAGCCATGCGCTGTAAATTGGGTTTCAACCCACCGAATATTGGGCTCCATATCCGCCGGAATCGCGGCATCACATGGGAGCGCTAAAAAATCAATGAATAAAGGGAGATGCTTTTTCCCTTGATCGACCACAACCGGTTGAAGCTGCGCCAACAAAATACTAGGTGAATATAAAATCAACCAAAACCATTTATTCATACCCTTTGCTTAAAATTGACTGGAAAGGTAAGAAAATCAAGGGTTTTGTTATCTTTGTTTGCTAGTAAAATCTGTCTCATTCATGAAAAAACTGATGCTCCTCTGTTGCATGACAACCGTTGCCTGGGCCCAAAGAACTATTCCCCTCTATCCAAAGGGTGTTCCCGGCCTAAAAGAGAACTTACAAAGCGAGGAAAAAAATATACAGACCAATCCTGGGGACATCATTTTACTCCGGAACATTACCCAGCCTACCTTGACCATCTATCAACCAACAGATAAAAAATCGGAAGCTGCGGTGGTTGTTTTTCCGGGCGGCGGATATTGGATATTGGCTATGGACCATGAGGGCTATGATATTGGCGCATGGTGGGCCGCACAAGGATACACCGCGGTTGTCGTCAAGTATCGACTTCCCCAAGAAGAGCTCTTCACTCGCCCTGGGGATGTTCCGTTGCAAGATGCCCAATCCGCTATTTCCTGGACGCGTCAACACGCTGAAGAGCTGGGGATTCATCCCTCCAAAATTGGTGTTATGGGCTTCTCTGCTGGAGGGCACCTGGCGGCTATGGCCTCCAATAAATGGATGACCAGTGGATCACGACCTGACTTTTCGATCCTCGTTTATCCTGTCATTTCATTGAATAAGTCCATCGGCCATGGAGGGTCACGAGAAAATTTATTAGGAAAAACAGCGCCTGATTCGGTGATAAACGCTTGGAGTGCTGACCAACTCGTAGATCGTATGACGCCCCCTACTTTTTTGGTTCATGCCACCGACGACTGGGTCAAGGTAGACAATAGCCTGCAATACGCCCAAGCACTTCAACGGCATGAAGTCCCCTATGCTTTGCACATTTACCCACGAGGTGGCCATGGATTTGCCTTAAAAAAACGAAACTTAGGCCCCATTGAACAATGGACAGATCGTTTATTGGAGTGGATGCGTGATCAAGTCGATACCATAAAATAAAATACCCCCTATTCTCTTTCATCGTTGACGTCGTCCTTGTACATTTACTGAGTCAAATCTGATTTTGCTATATGAAATATCTCTCCCTTCTTTGCGGATCACTACTTTTCATCGCCAATCCATTACACGCTCAAGTGGTTTCACATCTCCCAATTCATATTTCGGAAGGAGCTCTCGTATCCTTTCATATGCCTGTGGTGAATGAAAACAAAGTCCAAAATCGTGGGGAAGTACACTTTGCTCACGGATTAACCAACCGTGGTGTTTGGGAGGAATCAGGTACCCTTCGATTCCAAGGCGACACTAAACAAATGGTTAAGGGCACCTTACATGCCAAAACGTTGGAAGTGGCCGGAGATGTACAGTTTCAGGAGCCTGTTCGGGTCGACCGCTCGCTGGTATTTTCGCAGGGAATTGTTGAAGGACATGTCATCTTCGGTTCTGACGCCACGTCAGAACGTGCCTCACACCAGGGGCATGTGGCGGGGCGCGTGACCAAAGAAAACCTACAGGACTTTAATTTCCCATTGGGCACAGGATCAGAGCTTCATTCGGTTCGTTTATCTGAGGGGAATGGAAGCCTTTTCAGTGTTCATTATGTTCCACAAAGCCCCATCCAACTATCGAATGACATTCAGGTCGGTTTAACCGAAATCAACGCGCATGACTATTGGGTTGTTCAATCGCCAGACCCTAAGGCTGCGGCTCAAGTGCGGTGGGAAACGGGAGATGCCTCGGTAGCTATTTTAAGTCGAGGTGTTTGGCAACCCACAGACCAAGGCAGTTTGCGTGGCGCTATGGGATTAGCCCCAGGGGTGCCCTTTACCTCAGGCAAAACCCGGGAAATTAAACCCACCATTGGCATTTGGCCTAACCCCACCTCGGGTGAGTTTCAGCTTCGCCTAACGGACTTTCCGGATCAGGCTGATATTCGGGTGGAGGTCATCACACTCGAAGGCCGAAAAATCATGGAAAGCCAAGGAACTGTAAATCATTTACGCGCTACGTATCGACTTCCAGAGGGATTGATAACCAGTCAGCTGACGGTTCGGGTACTTCATGGGGAATCGTGGTGGACAGAAAAGCTGATCTTTCAACCTTGAGTTTGTGCTTTGAATTTAGACACAAAATAAACAGTAAACAATAGAATGCCGATGGAGATATACCCTACCCAGTCGTAGCGGGCTAACGTTCCATCGGCATTTTCAAGTAAAATCCAACCACTTCCTGCCGAGGCCAAGGATTGAGCCCACAACTGGATCGACGAGTTGAGTGCCATAAAGCTACCCCGTTGTTGAGGGGTGACAACATTGGAAACCATAGCCTGAACGGGAATTAGTCGCCCGTTTGAAAAAACAAAAAAGAGAATTGAAATCCCCAGAACCCAAAACACAGAAGTCCCTGGCTCGAGGTGGGTGATTAGGTAGATGGGAAGCAGGGATAATAACGCAAACAAGCGAAAAATAGGAGGCTTTCCTTGTTTATCAGCCCATTTTCCTACCAACGGAGACGTAATGAGTGTAGCGGCTCCTCCGACGAGGTAAATCAAATAAATATTTTCCTCAGAAAACCCCACGTTGGCCACCAGCGATGGCGCGATGTACGGGATAATGGCAAAGTGACCTAGCATGATCAGTCCTGTAAACTGCAAGGCCCGCCGCTGATTTTGATTCTGGAGAATTTGCTTGAACACTATCCAGGGCGAAGTGGCGGTGGCACGAATGTGTTGGTTAATGGAAGGAACATACGAAATAATCCCCCATGTGATCAAAAGCCCTAGTCCGGCAATCATCCAAAAGGGTGTGTGCCAACTGCCCCAATGCGCCAAGTATAATCCACCTGGTACACCGATCACCGATGCCAAAGAGAAGGCGGTCATGATGACGCCCATGGCTGTGGCACGACGTTCGTAGGGGAATGTATCCGCCACAATGGATAACACCTGAGAACCGATCATTCCACCAAAGATGCCAGCGACGATTCGGGCAGCTAGTAATCCTTCAAATGTAGGTGCCATAGCACAAGCTGCTGTACCCAAAATGAATCCTGAGTAGGCAAAAAGCAACATTTTCTTTCGATCAAACCGATCGGCAAAGAAAGATAAGCTAAAACCCGACGCCCCAGCGGCTAGCCCATACGAGCCAACCAAGTACCCAAACTGAGCGGGCGTCAGACTAAATATTTTCATTAACGATGGCCCCAAAGGCATCAGAATCATAAAATCCACGATGTGAGTGAAATTCACACAAGCGAGGATGAACAGCAGTCGTTTTTCAGCAAATGTCATGAAGAAGCTAGCCCTTACTCCGCCAAAAGTTGATCCATGAGGCGGGTAAAATCACTTTTAAATTTTTCGTAATAAACTCCTGTTCCTGGTCCAGAAAAACCAGTGTGAATCTCCCGAACCTTTCCTTTCTTGTCGATAATAATCAAGGTAGGAAACGAGAGAACATGTTGTAATGCAGGGAGTGAAGCCGCTGCAACGGCCTTGTCATTGGTACCTGCCAACAATACCTCGTAAGTCATCCCAAACCGTTCTTTCATCCGGTCAATCTTAGGGTAGGCAAAGGAGGGATCCGTACTTTTCTCGTAAGCCAGACCGATAATTTCAACCCCTCTATTTTTATTTTTTTCATAGTAAGGGGCGAGGAATCGGCTTTCGTCCATACAATTCGGACACCATGAGCCCATAATTTGGACGAGTGTGACCTTTCCTTGGTATCGGGAGTCTGACAAGGATATGGTTTTACCTTGTGTATTCGGGAATGAAAATGCCAAAGACGTATACCCCGGTTTCAGGTAAGTGAGGGTGGTTGGGTCAGGTAAAGCCGCAGCAGGATTCCAGGTACCTTCCCAACTTTCTGTGTAGGAAAAGCCAGCGCAGAAAGTCCCTCCGACCAGTTTGCCATTTGTCACATGAGCTTTGAATAAGAAAATATGGTTTCCGTCAAAACACGAAAGGAAGAGAGAGTCTCCGACCATATTGCCGGCCAAATACCGATAATCGCCCGTCGTGGTCAAAAATGTACCTTGAACATCAGCGCCGTTTTGTTTGAAAATGCCAACAGCCGAGTAGGAACCACCACTGGGCGTACGAAAAGTCACATCGTACGTACCCGCGAAGGAGCTGGGTGTCGTATTGATGGGAGAAAATAAGGGGGTATTTCCTTTGGTTGCTTTCAGTGGAGCCGACCGGAGTGCTAAACTACCTGTTTTCCGATTCAAGACGCCATTCATTTGATTTCCTTGGATCTTCACAACGATTTCAGCATCAAAGATTTCCATGGGAATATGCAGCGAATCCCGTTGAAAAAAAGGCGTATCGAGTGCTAACCGTTCGTCTCCATTGATCGCCCAAGCCTTAGGAGTTGAACCTTGGAGGGCCAATTCAAGCCGAAAAGGCAGCATTCCAGCAACAGTTGGGACCTCCGCCCGCCAAATGCCCGAGGGGTCTTGGGATTGACCAAAAAGGGAGAGCCCGACCAATGTGAAAAAAAAGACGGGAAGGATGCGTTTTGCTTGATGTAGCATGAGAGATTCCAGCGATTTGTATTAATTTTGTAAAGTAAGAAAGAATTGAAAAAGTTCAAATTGGAAACGAAAGAACCTGTATATCACCACCCGGTTATGTTAACCGAATGTTTGGATGGATTAGCCATTCGGCCCGAAGGCATCTATGTAGACGTAACCTTTGGTGGCGGGGGACATTCGCGCGCCATTCTCAATCAATTAACCACCGGACGTTTGTTTGCGTTTGACCAAGACCCGGATGCCCATGAACAAAGCAAGCTCATTTCGCATCCCGGTTTTACCCTAATACCTGCCAATTTTCGATTCATCCGCCAATATTTGCGCGTGCATGGTGTGCTTCAGGTAGACGGTATTTTAGCCGATTTGGGGATTTCTTCGCATCAAATCGATACACCGGAGCGGGGTTTTTCCACACGATTTGACGGCGCCTTGGACATGCGCATGAATCCCACCGTTGGGATGAGCGCACGGGACTTACTCGCTGAGGCTTCTGTTGAAGAATTACACCGCTACTTGGGCATGTATGGTGAAATAAAAAATGCAAAAACCACTGCTCAGGCGCTCGTTTCGGCACGGTCCATTCGCCCCCTGAATACCATCGCCGATTTAAAAGCTGTACTTCAGCCCTTAGCGCCACGAGGCAAAGAGTTCAAGTTTTTTGCCCAAGTATTTCAAGCGATCCGGATTGTGGTCAATGAAGAAATGGCTGTTCTGGAAGAATTTTTACAACAAGTACCGGTTGTGCTTAAACCGGGTGGGCGATTGGTTGTCATGGCTTACCATTCTTTGGAAGACCGGCCAGTCAAGAATTTCATACGAAGTGGCAAGTTTTATGGTGATGTAGAGAAGGACTTTTTTGGCAATGAAATCAAGCCCTTACGTGCCATTACACGGAAAGCCATCGAGGCCTCACCCGAAGAAGTCGCGCGTAATCCGCGGGCTCGAAGCGCCAAGCTCAGAATTGCAGAACCCAATCTTTAAGACATATGGCAAATCACCGACGCGGATATACAGCACCGAAGCCTAAAAAGACGTCCACCATTACCTCTTGGCTTAAAACGATACTGCCTACCTTACCCAAGATTTCATTAGGCACAGAGCTGCCAATTTCAATCTTGATGCGGTTTGTTTGGTTATCGCTGTTGGGTGTTTTGTATATCTATTTTCAGCATCGCCATGATAACCTTATCCGTGAGGTCATCCTGAAACGCCAAGAAATGGAAGAAGTTCGGGCGAGTTATATTACGCAACAAGCCCGATTTATGTATCAAAGCAAGCAATCCGAGGTCAATCGCCGGTTGAGTCAATCCCAATTGAGTACCAACCTAGAACCCCCAACGAAAATTCAGATTCCCTAACGCTGTTGTACCGACTATGTCCCAACCCACAGGTGAGCGTCGTCTACCCATTCGTGACGAGCTGATCAAGAACTCAAAACGTACTTTTCTCTTTTTTTGCTGTTTGGCCTTCATCATTTTGGGGAAAATTCTTTGGATCCAGTGGGTCAATAAAGAATCCTTGTTGAGCCAAACCAAAAAGGATGTGTTTGTAACCGAGCGTATTCCAGCCACACGCGGGAATATTATAGCACGGGATGGTCGAAGTTTACTGGCCACATCCATCCCCAAATACCAAGTCGCGATAGACCCCCAGCGGGCATCAAAAGAGCTATTTAACCGCGATGCCCCGAAATTAGCTCGCCAATTGGCTGCCTTTTTTGGAAATAAGTCAGCCCGAGAATATGAGCAACTACTTGCAACAGCAAGAAAAGAGGGGAAGATTCAATATTTACCTCTGGGTGGCCGGCTCATAGATCACCTGGAGCGCGATAGTCTTCGAAAATTTGCCTTGCTCAAAGAACCCAAGCTCAAAGGCGGTGGTATTTTTGACCGACGGGAAGTTCGATTCATGCCCTTTGACAACATGGCTTCCCGAACTATTGGCCGACTTGACCCCAAAACCCACCGAAATGGTGAATTTGGTATAGAATATAGCTTTAACTCACTCCTCAAAGGAGAAGATGGCCGAGGCGACTTTCAAAAAATTTCAGGCGGCTACTTGAAACCGATTGATCCCGATCGTGATACAAAACCTGTACCGGGATTGGATGTAGTCACTACCCTTGATGTTAACTTTCAAGATATAGTAGAGAGTGCATTGCACCAGCAAGTCGTAGCCAAAAGCGCTAAATATGGCGCTGCGATTGTCATGGAGATTGCTACAGGTGAGATCAGGGCAATGTCCAATCTAAGCCGACGTGGCCAAGCCGGAGCCTACCGCTATGTAGAAGACGAAAATTACGTCATACGGGGTGGTACAGACCCTGGCTCTACCTTCAAGCTTGCCTCCATGGCCGCTTTGATGGAAAAAGCGAAATTAAATCTAAACGACTTTGCCGTTGACTGCCCAGGGCATATCGACCACCGGGGGCTTCGATTCGAATGCTCTGAAAAACATGGACCACAAACGGTACAACAGGTTTTAGAAAACTCCTGCAACATTGGCATTTACCGACTCATGCAAAAGCATTTCGGGTTTGGTGGGGCAAATGAATTCTTTGATTACTTGCAAACCTTTCGTCTCGACAAGCCTCTTGGTTTTCAATTAAAAGGCGAAACGACTCCGATCATCAAAAATAAACGATCTGAAACCTTCAGCCATACCACAATTCCGTGGATGTCGATTGGGTATGAATCTCGCTTAACACCGCTGCAAATGTTAGCGTTTTATAATGCAATCGCGAATGATGGGAAATGGGTACAACCTATCATTGTCAAGGAAATACGCGAGACCGATAAGGTCATCAAAACCTTTGAGGCCAATAAAATCCCACAAGCTATTGTTTCCGAAAAAACCGTTAAAGCCCTTCAAACCATGCTCAAAGGGGTCGTTACGAAGGGTACGGCGAAGGGAATCCGCGAGGGCGCGTGTGCCATTGCGGGAAAAACAGGAACCTCCCAGAAAAGGCAAGCCAATGGGTACCGTTCTGGGGTGTACTACACCGCGTTCATGGGTTATTTCCCAGCCGATAATCCAAAATACTCTTGCGCCGTCATAATCGATGAGCCACAGGGCTATAATTACTATGCTGCTGATGTAGCTGCACCCGTATTTCGGGAAATTGTCAATCAAATCTATTCCTTCGATCTTGACATACATCCTTCCCAAGTTATTGCCCAAACCGCGTCCAGCCAATGGCTTTTCCAACAGCCTATACGGGGATTTGCCTCAGACCTCCGAACTTTGGCTGAGTCTTGGAAATTGGAAGATACTCCCCAAGAAATGGGCATTTATTCTCGTAAAGGCCCCCAATCCTGGGAAAAATGGGAATTTTCAGAGCAAGCACCTCTCTTAAAAGGTATGGTTTTGCGTGACGCCCTAGCTATGCTCGAAAATCAAGGTTTTCGCGTTACTTTTGAGGGTATTGGCCGAGTAGCTGGCTACCGCCAAGTAACACGCCGACACATCCACTTGATCTTGAAATCGCAGGTGCTTTGAACCCAACCCCACATTCCCTAGTTAAACCACTAAAGAAAATCCATTGCTATGACGTTATTGACCTACCAAAGGGCACTCGAGAAAGAAATTGAACGAACCACGTATGGAGAACAACCGATTGAACTTTATGAGCCCATTCGGTACTTGATGGCTCTGGGAGGCAAACGAATTCGGCCTGCCTTAACGCTCATCGGGGCTTCGTTATGGACTGACCAGTGGGAATCGTTTCTCAAACCTGCTCTAGCGGTTGAGGTCTTTCACAATTTCACACTGATGCATGACGACATCATGGATGAAGCCCCGCTACGACGAGGGCAACCAACGGTTCATCAAAAATGGAATACCAATACAGCCATTCTCTCAGGTGATGTCATGTTGGTGGCGGCTTACGATTTACTTACGGATGTTCCTGATGCCGTATTCAAAACCGCTGTCCAGCGCTTCAACCGCACAGCTGCGGAAGTATGTGAGGGCCAGCAACTGGATATGAACTTTGCCAAACTGGATAGCGTGACGGTAGAGGAATACATTGACATGATTCGTCTAAAAACCTCGGTCCTCCTCGGATTTGCTCTAGAACTGGGCGGCATACTCGTCCAAGCACCTACACACGATATACAAGCCTTATATTCCATCGGGATTTCCATGGGACTTGGCTTCCAGCTTCGGGATGATGTCTTGGATGTATATGGTGACCCGGAAAAATTCGGCAAACAAGTGGGAGGCGATATCCTCGAAAATAAAAAAACCTGGCTCATGATTCAAGCGTTACAGAAAGGGCGGAATACCCCTTATGGTGTTGAACTTGAAAAATGGCTCGCCACGAACAATCAGTCGAACGAAAAAGTCCAAGCTGTCACCACAATTTTTACAGAATTAGGCATCAAAGATCTAGCAGAAGCGCAAATTGATGCTTATTTTGCCTCGGCAAGGGAAAGTATAGCCCAGCTCAACGTTCTTGAAGAACGTAAAAAGCCGCTACTCGACCTTGTTGATATGTTACATCAACGTGATAAATAAGTCATGAGTTATACCGTCCTTTTAATTGGCTTGAATGTCATCCTAAGTCTTCTCGCCTTTCAAGATCCTAGTTTTAAATTTAAACTCATTTTTAGCCCGACAATCATACGGCGCAGAAATGAATACTTTCGCTTTCTTTCTTCTGGGTTCATCCACGCAGACTATCTTCACTTGTTTTTTAACATGTGGGCGCTTTATCTGTTTGGAGGTCCTGTTGAGGATTTTTTGTGGAGCTACTACGGCGCGCGCGGTGGAACGTACTTCTTGTTATTGTTTTTAGCGGGCATCCTTCTGGCGAATTTACCTGACTTTTGGTTGAAGAAAAATCAAGTAAACTACCTGTCACTTGGTGCTTCCGGTGGGGTATCTTCTATTGTATTTGCATCGATTTTGTTAAGTCCACTGACAAAGCTCATCATCTTCCCGATTCCCATCCCGATGCCCGCCTGGATTTTTGCCATTTTATATACAGCCTACTCGATATATATGGAAAAACGGCAAATGGACCATGTCAATCACTTGGCTCACCTTGTGGGTGGATTGTGGGGGATTGTTTTCATGGCTTGGTTAGAACCTGGCATTTTGGTCTCCTTTATGCAACAGATCTTATCGTCTTTTTAAGCATGAAATGGCTTTTCCAACCTTATCCCTACCGACATCGATCGCTTCAAAAAGCTGTTCAATATTCGTTAGGGGAAGGTTTATTTCTTTTTTTATTCCTTTTTCTTTTTGAACCCTTTGGTATTCAACAATGGGATACTCCACATAAAACGCTCTACTTGGTTGGTTTTGGCGGCCTCACAACCTTGGGTACTTTTCTCTATCGTATCGCTCTACCTCTTGTATTTCCCTTCTTTTTTCAGGAGAAATCGTGGGTCATTTGGAAAGAAATTGTGGGGATTCTAAGCTTAGTTGGCCTCATCACAGCACTCAATTTACTTTACGGCATGTGGTTTTTCCGGTGGCATTATTCCATTGTGGGCATAGCCTATCTCTATACCTCCGTCTTGGCTATCGCGTTTTTTCCTGTTGTTTTTTGGACGCTGATTGACTATTCATATCAACTCAAAAAATACAGTCCCGGAATCGAACTACCTCAAGTGCCAGCTCAAACATCAGAAAGGGTTACCTTAACGGATGAATATGACCGCAATCAATGGACTCTCCCCATTTCAAGTATTTGGGCGCTGGAATCCTCTGATAATTATTGTACCCTATACTACGAAGAATCTGGCGAACCCAAACAAGTGATTATCCGATCGAGTTTAATTCGTATGGAACAAAAGTTGACCCCGTATACGACCTTTCAGCGATGCCATCGGTCGTTTATTGTTAATTTGAGTCGAGTCAAACAAGTCAAGGGCAATGCACAAGGCTACTTCTTACATCTTCATGGGACAGATTTAGTAGTCCCCGTTGCCCGAAAAAAAGCCAGTTTGGTGGAATCGTTAAAAAAGAAATAACATGGAGGATAAATTAGCCCGTATTGTCGAGGCGCGTATGAAACTAAAAGCCCGATTTGAGAAGCAAATCGCGGAATCGCCTTCGGTGTCTGACGAAAAACCATTGGGTAAAGGGCCGCAGAATCGGCATGGGATGCCCCAGGTACCTGCCGGCCAAACCATCACCCAAAAGTGGCCCGTTCTCGACCTAGGGTATCATCCCGACGTGTCGTTGGACCGATGGCGGTTGATTTTGGATGGCGAGGTCGAAAATCCCATGATCCTAACCTGGGACGACTTCATGAATCTTCCCCAAACGGAGGATACCTCAGACTTCCACTGCGTCACGACTTGGTCTAAGCTTGATATGCCTTGGAAAGGAGTTCGCCTGCTGGATATCGCCGCGTTAGTCCAACCCAAGGAAACCGCCACCCATATACTCTGTTATGGCTACGATACCTATACCACCAATATGCCGCTTGTTGAGGCATTAAAACCCGATGTACTGCTGGCCCATACTGTTTTCGGCGAACCTTTGGCGAAGGAACATGGGGGTCCTGTCCGTATGATCACACCACAATTGTACGCTTGGAAAGGCTCAAAATGGATCAAACGTATTCAATTTTTGGCTCAAGATGTCAAAGGATTTTGGGAAGAACGGGGGTATTCCAACACCGCTTATCCCTGGCGAAACGATCGGTATTCTTGATCATTTCGGTGCTTCATTGACCAAAATACGGCGCAGAATTCCCGGAAAAAATCGTTTCAAATAGACCCCTACCACCTCGAAGCCCCCCATATACACTTCGGGGGTTTTCTTTTCAAAAGCCCGAACAATCTTTTGCGCACAAGTCATGACAGGCATTCCTTTGGCTTGATTTTGATCCATTTTTCCATGCGCTTTCCCGTCGGGTCCTAAGGCATTTTTCGAAATTTCGGTTTGGATATATCCTGGACAAATGAGTGTGATGCGAATCCCGTGCTGGTGAACCTCCGCGCGCAAGGCATCAAAAAAACCATGCAGTGCATGCTTGGAGGCGCTATACCCCGACCGTTTGGCTGAGCCTAACTTCCCAGAAACACTGCTGGTAGCGGCAATTAATCCCGATCCTTGTTTCATCATCACCGGCAAAACGGCCTTAGTCAGCGCCACTACTCCATAAAAATTAACTTCCATTAACCGTTGATAAACCGACAAATCAGATTCTAGAACCCCTCCACGTTGCGATATCCCTGCGTTGTTGTACAAAATATCGATTCGCCCAAATGTATGGAGTACGATATCCACCAAAGCGGGAAACTCATCAGGCTTTTCCACATCCATAGGCAAAACCAGGACATCGGTGGGATCAACCCCGAGAGCCGACTTTACACGCTCCAATTCGCCTTGGCGACGAGCTGACAGTACCAATCGAGCCCCTTGTTTAGCCAATAAATAAGCCGTGGCCTCCCCAATCCCCGATGAGGCGCCCGTGATCCAAACTACTTGTTGTGAAAATGACATAACTTCATAAACTAATGAGGCCAAAGCTACAAAAAAAATAGGATGAGGGCCTTTTTTTTAAGTACTTTGAAAAATGCCAACTTACACTGCAATGAAAAATATCCTCTGGGGCATAACACTGCTTGCCTGCCCCTTTCTGAGCCAAGCGCAAATTGAAAACTCCAATTTATCGACTCAACAAACTGTTGGGCGCATCAACAGCATCTCCTACTACCAATATGACGAAACCACAGCCTACCTCCGACCCGATTGGGCACCGGGCAAAGTTTTTTTTCTGGATGGAACGCATGTCATTTCACCATTAAATTACAACGCCTTGAATGAGCGCGTGGAACTCCTCAACGAAAAAGGGGAAAAGTGGACACCCAATAAAACGATTATCGGATTTATTTTGGGGGGAACAGAGCTCGGGAAAGGATCGTATTTTCAAAATGGCTACCGCTCAGCCCAGTTCTATGAGGTATTGTATCATGGGAAACAGGGAGATTTGCTTCGGCAGATTGTTGCTAAAACCCGAGCGAAACGAGAGTTTAATGAGGCCAATACGACAGTATATTTTGATTTATATGAAAACTATTTCTTGTCCGATACCAATGGGCAATTGACCCCAGTCAAACGGACGAAAAAGTTTTGGTCTACGCTCACCCCCGCGTCCAATAAAGTTTTGACAGACACGCAAAACAAATTAGATTCTTGGGAAAAAGTGATGGATTTATTGGAGGCTGTCGGGTACTAGAGAC